>ENA-ORXI01000396-ORXI01000396.1-sediment-metagenome-genome-assembly--contig:-NODE-396-length-36305-cov-3.328365_pt1 | contig 36305 bp, 13 predicted proteins | sample MGYA00237861_ERZ511468 | MGnify/ENA primary metagenome ERZ511468 (study PRJEB26299, sample SAMN06266213) | sediment metagenome | isolation source: Hudson Canyon methane seep mesocosm | place: USA:Hudson... | reverse complement strand
ATCGTAGATATCACCATCAGCCAGAACAGGAACGTGGCCCCCGGCCTCGACAGAGGATCTTCCCTGATGTTCAGGATACCTCCACCTGGTTCTCCTTCTTCCTCGGAACCGTTCTCTTCTCCCTCGTTGCCGCCTTCTCCGCCGCCTTCTCCACCTACATCCACGACGGTCTGGCAGCCGTGCTGCTCTCCGTCAGGAACGCCGTTCTCGTCTACATCCCCGGAGATCATGGCGAAAGAGGGCGAACGAAGCACACTCTGGGCGAAAGCTGACTCTTCACCATCGGGTATGCAGTCGCCATCGGTGTCGTTAGAGAGTGGGTTGCCGTTGAGCTGGAATTCCTCAAGGTTGTTCAGGCCGTCCTCATCAGGGTCGAGCGACTGCTCGCTTAGAGCGGTCCCTAGTACAGCTGCTGAGTGCCTGTTAAGTCCGAATTGTGCTTCCCACTGGTCCGGCATCAAATCGCCGTCCGAGTCAGTTGTCGAATCGAGACGGTTCCAGTCTTCCTCGAAAGAAGAGAGGTACACTGCAGCAAGACCGTCATGGTGGATGAGCACTCCCATCTCTCGATTACGTAGAGCTGCGCTTGAGCCCCAGTTCATGCTTCCCACTAGGACACTCTCTCCATCGATTATCGCACCCTTGTTGTGCAGTTTTACGATACTGTCAGAGTACGCCATCAGTCGAGCTGTCGTATCGAGGCCTTCGGTGGAGTTCCAGTCGGTGTTGAACATGTGGATAGTATCTCGTATCTCCTCATCCCATTCGGCATAGTAGCCGTTTAGCATCAGCCGAATGCTAACCCCACGCTGCGCGGCATCATGTAACGCTGCTATGATGGGGTTATCACCGAAGCCCCAGTACCAGTCGAGGTCGAGGTACTGTACTGAGAGCTCAATCGAAGTCTCCGCTGAATCGAGCATGCCGACTATGCCATCGATGCAGTCATCGGGGCATGTCATCAACTGGGCCTCAAAGGGCCCTTGGAGAGTAGGAGTGGGATTCGGAATCCCATCGTGGCTAGGTTCGTCTAGTGCCCAGTCAAACGTAGGTGAGTGCCGGGAGGAGTGAGGTGATATGTGCAGGTGCTGGGGATTCTCATCCCAAGCCATTCTGGAGAGTACCAGCTGGGCAGCGGTCTCTGAGTTCAAGATGACCGACCACTCTCGATTTCCGACTCCATCGGGAGGGATGCTACTGTCCTTCCAGTTGCCAGACGAGATCCATACGCTCTCGGCATCCCTCACCGCCACCTTGCTGTGGATGTATGTGTAGGGTGAGCTGATTAGCGTTGGGTCCTCCATCCAGAGGACATTGGCCCCGGAATCGTGTAGGGCCTGTGCATGCCCTCTCTGGCTGTTCACCGTGCTACTACTGCTGAGGATACCCTCCTCAAGCAGCAACGTCACTCCGACACCCCTGTCTATGGCATCCAGAAGGGCGTGAGTAAGATCGGGACTCATGAACTGGTATACATGCAGGTGTATCGAGTCCTCAGCATCGGCAATCCACTGTATGAGGTCGTTAAACGCCGAGTCTGGGCCGATTGAGGCAGACACGGTCGAATCGGTCTCGGACGTGAAGTGTCCTCCGTCGCAAAACGTCGAGGCGCCGATGCGTATCCACCTCTGCTCCCAGTCGGCTCCCGTATCGGTGTCAGGGTAGTCACCGCATCCGGAGCCTCGCATCAGAATGAGTCCGGGCGAACCATCCCCCGGGACCGATACGGCCCCGCCCTGCCATCCGTCAATATCGGCAATCCCGCCGCCGAAGGCGATGGCATCGACTACCGTTCCGTCAGGTGCCTTCAGTTGGAGTGCGCTGCCCGAGTCGACCAGCCAAGGCATGTTGTCTAGGACGACGTTACCGTCCAGTGCTGCTATCCCTCCGTCCGCTAGGAGGTTGGCCGGGTTCTCCGTCAGGACTACCGACGCGCCAGCGTCGATGACCAACTCGTTCACCATGGAGGCCCAAGGGTCGCCCGACCGTATGCGCTCGATGGTCCATCCAGCCAAGCTGACCGCGGTTTCACCCGTGTTGGTAATCTCAAGCCAGTCGTTGTCCCTGTCCGGGACCTCCGCGGGCATGATACGGGTGAACTTCAGACTGTAATCGCCGTCCCACTCCTCCGGCTCAACCGGCGGTTTCCACAGCCAGACCATGTTGTTCTGGTGCTTTCCTGTGTCTTCTCCAACGAGCACCCGACCGTCGTCGAGCACTGCGAGGTTGTCCGGACCGGCGATCCCGTTGGCATCGCACTGGTTGGTCGAGGCTGCGCTCGAGTAGGTTCCGCCTACTATCGCCGGCTCAATCCTACTTACGTCCCAGCCTATCTCCACTGGCATCCGATAGACTATGCCACAGCGGTTCTCCGAGATATCGATGTCACCCTGGCCATCGCTCATGTCGTAGCGAACATCCGACATCGCGAGGTAGAGGTAGCCGGGCGCCTCCGGGTTGAAGACGACCCCCTCCATCTTGTTCCACTCGTCCGTCGCCCCTATCGCCCCAGCCGCCTTGCGCGATTCTAGGAAGGCTACTCTGTCGTCTGGAGCCGACTCGATGCTACCATCGCCATCGAGGTCCTCGTTGAGGCGCCCCTCTGCCCAATCGTTGATCTCGTCCTCGGTGATGTATGAATTACCTCCAGAGACGTAGTCTGCAGTCGTGATTCCGTCGTACTCGTCGATCCAAGCACCGATTGCCGCATTGCTAGATGAGGCCATTTCCACCCACTCGACGTCAAACCCGGTGGTCGCTGAGTCGCTGCCGGAATCCTGCGTGACCTTGGCTGCGTACAGGGTCCCCGAGTCGAGGTCGCCGGCCGTGTCTGCTACGAACTTGAACAGCACTGTGTCATATCCGTCGTCGGACAGGTAGACCGTCCTCTCGTCCGGCATCACTTGGGCGTTCTCGTGCGAGTACCTGCCCATCGCCATATGCTTCACGAGGTTCGGGTTCGGTGAGGCAGCGCTGCTAATCTCGATGATGTAACCGTAGTCGTATGGGTTGGGGTAGTGGCCGAGGTAGTCCTCGAGCTCCTCCTGATCCGAGTGGTACTGGTAGGACGGGTCGTTCCAGTTCTCTGTGTCACTGAAGTAGAGCTCCTCTGAAGCTAGGGGAGTCCCCCATGGGCTCATGCTGCCGAAGCACAGCACCCAGCCCCCGTTCACCGAGCTGAGGTCACGCATCATCCCGCCGAGAACGTCCCATCTCGAGGTGGCCCCGTTCCACTCGATCAGTATCTGACTGATTCCTGCGGGCCTACTCTCCCAGGTGGTGTATAGGTACCCCTTTGTGCCTTGCGAGTTAGTCGGAACGAATGCGTTGAAGTCAGGCCGATCACTGACGAACAGTAGTTCACCATCATCAGCGGCGTAGATGCCTCCTGCCACGCCTCCCTCCGACAACGCATCGCCGTTCTGTAGCAGGTGTTGGTACTGGCCGTAGGAGAGCCTGATACTCGTTTTTTCGGCTAGATCTGCAGGCATTGCTAGCTCGGGAATGCTGTCGGGCAGATTGTTCCAGTCAATGCTTTTCACGACGCCGATTGTCGCATCGATGTAGTTATCATCCGGATGCATCGCATTGACGAAGAAATTACCATTGGCGTCAACGTACATCCCTGTCACCTCGGCATCTAGGGGCATCGTCATGATTCGGGTGAGTGAACTCGGGGTTCCCCCTTCTTCTTCCCCTTCACCTCCCGTAGTCTCAGAGTTCTCGGCTCCCGGAGTGTTCTCCTCAGAGTCTATCCAGTCTGCCGTCGCATCCGATGAATCTGGAATCTTGGAGACTCCGTTGGAGGCCTCGCCTGAGGTCGCAGTATGAACTACAGTGCCGCCAGCGTCCTTGAGGTACAGGGTCTCACCTGCATTGTTCAGGCGCAAGGTGCCGACCTCGTTCTCGGCGATGATGGCATACGAGCCAGCCGTCAAGACATAGGGAGTGGCGAGTTGGTCAAAGTCGACCCAAGTTCCTGCGTCGATTGGGTGCACCCAGCCGCCGACGTCCTCAAGAATCCAGTTTTCGAGACTAATTTCAATCGAACCGGAGTTGTGCAGTTCGACCCATTCTCCAGCTGGAAACATTCCCTGATCAGAACCGTCAGCATTGGTCATCATCTCGTTGATACATACTCCAGAGCAGTTCGCGGAGCGGCTAGAGGCGCTTCTGAAAAGTGTCGTTTCATTAAGCCCATCAATCAGGATTGGTGATAGTGACATCACTACAAGAATGACCAGTGAGAGTGCCGTTGCACCACGTCTAGAGCGACCACTCATGAGGAGTTGCTGCCCGCCGACACGGGTTCAACCCTTCGTGCACGCGGGCCCGCAGCCGGCAGAGCCGGCTGTGTCAGATTGTGAGGTACAGCGCGCTACTCATCCTCTCTCGAGGCAGCACTCATTCCTATACTACCATAGGCAAGCAGTCCGATACTGGTGACGTATAGGAGCGCAGCGATGTAGGAGAATGTAGTCAATGCCTCAAGCTCACAGTCACCCTCGCCACCGAAGTCAGTCCACCATGTCGCGCTCATGTGATCGATTACCGTGCACTTGAATGAGGCAGCATCGTCATCGCTGATTTCACTGAAGGTGTGGATCTCGAATACAGGCTGGGCATAGGACTCGCCGAAGTCCGGGTTCATCGCACCTGCCCATCTGAGGTCGAGGTAGAATCTAGAAACAGACTTGCCGTACATCGCGACGTTAGTTATCGGCTCGACCTTGATGTCTACGCTTGAGCCGAAGTAGATCGGCAGTGCACCAGGCAGAACTGCTACCTCGCCTAAGCTAAATCCGACCAGTTTGGCTTGGATCTGGTTTTCAGCAGGATCCAACTCAATGTGATGTTCGACCATCTCGATTCCCTTGTAGGTCACGGTCTCGCCCACTTCGGTCTGAGCTACCGAGTATCCAACTAGATTGACACTGAATGGCTCATCGGCGTCTGCGATACCACCTATGGTTCCAGTAATCTTGGTGTTGGCATTGCCGACGTGGTCTGAGAGGAGTCCATACACACTTGCTTCTCTGTGAGGAGCTCTCCACGATAGGTGCTCTGTCATTCCATAGGTCTCGTTGTCCTCGCACTCGACTCCGTAATCGGCGTTGCCATCAGCATCGAGTTTGAAGTCGCATAATCCGTCCCCGTCGGAGTTGATGTAGCCCTCCATGAAGGCATGCTCGGCAGTACTAAGATTGTCAACGCTAGTTGGAATCTTCATCTGGTAAACCGAGAAGTCCCCAGTACTCTTGCCGCCCGACCCGTAGTAAGTCTCGTTGGTCTCAAGTTTCACCCAACTGTTTTCCTCTCCATAAAGTCCAGCCAATACAGGATCAGTCCACCCGTACAACCAGTTGTTGATTGATTGGGTAGTCCATGCCGAGGAACCATATTGGAAACCCAGAAGGGCCCCTACTACTTCTTCGAACATGAAGTCCTTGACCCAACTCCTCAGAGCGGCGGCCTCAGAATCTGAGATGTCGTATAGTCCGCCGACATAGGCATCATCCCAAGTATGCACGGTGCCCCCCATGGCAGGGCCTTCCGAACCAAGTGGAAGAGATACTCCTGAGAACTCACCGTAGACGAATGCTGTAGCGAAGTCGCCGGTCAGCGCGTATTCAGAATCGTACAGGATTTCTCGTACTTTCTCAGGGCTGAGGTCCACAGTTCCTTCATATTCCCCTCTGTTAAGGCCGATTTCGATGTAACCCCCTGCTATCGGTTCCTCAGAACCAAGAGCGAGTTGCCACCAGCTATTTGCACCCATTGTACCAGTGCCTCCAACCAGTATCATCTCGAACTCAAGTGGAACGCCTCCTACCATGTCAATCCATAGACCTGCCCAATCATAGGCAAGACCTAGCAATTGAGTCAGTCCAATGCCGTAAGTTATCATTGTTCCAAAGGCATCACTCTGTGCGCCGAGTAGGAACAATGCAACCCCATATAGTGGAATTCCTTGGAAGTCTGAAACCGAGAGAATTCCATTATTTGGGACGGAGCCTTCTGTGCCCCAAAGGAGGTTGTTGAGAGCTACGGGGTTCGCTATATCGACCCCACTGACCTCTGCTAGGCGCTCCCTCAGGGAAGCGTTAGAGGAAGTTGCAAGATCTTCTCCTCCGCCGTTTGCGACAAAAGTCGTCGCAGTGAGGGCGTAAATAGCCCAGTCCATGTGTGTGAGAACTACTGGGTCGGTGCTGCCGTAATCGAACTTTTCAGCACGGTCCGGAGTGACCGTCTCGCTAGGCTCCCCCATGCCCGCTACAAGCATAGGACCTATGTCGCAGGTTAGGGCGATGCAAATCCCTGTGGAAGGGTCTACAGCATCGTAGAGGATGCTCTGGGCCGATGCCTCGAAGTCAAGGCCAGAATCTTCAGCCCCACTGAGCGAGAGCCATTCGTCATAGGCTCCATTGAGTAGAGTAGCGGGCGCCATGGCGTCAGCAGTTGCCTCATCGTACCCGGCTTGCTGAAGTGCCGCCGATACTCCAAGTACCATCAGATCAATCTCCTCTGATGCCCAGATGCTGGGTGCCCTGTTTTGCATGTCGTTGATCAACATCATCTGCGTGAAGCCAGCCTTGGCGAAGGTCTCGCCGTAGGTTATCCCGGTAGCCACACCTGCCATCCTCTGAGTGTTCCAAAGGATGTTTGCATTTGTCAGCTCGTAATCTCCCGAGACCGATGCATGCGCGGCGCCGTTATCATCCATCCATGTGCAGTTTTCGCACCAGTCAAATGAATCGTACTCAGAGTATGTGATGGTTCCTCCTTCAGCGTCGAAGTCAAGGATTTCCTTGGTCGTAGTGACGGTGTAGATGAACGGCCCCATCTTCTCAAACACGGCGACTTCATCATTTAGGCTAGCATCCGGATTCGTCAAGTTGTAGGCGAAATACGATCTCTCGCTGGTCTGGACGAGCCACTCTTCGTCCTCCCAATCGGAAGCATCGTCTCTTCCGTCGACTATCAGTTCCTCGACTCCGGCTTGGACGTTGCTTGCCACTACGCCGGTCAGGACGAACATGTTCAGGCTGACCAGTATTATTCCTGTGAGCATCATTGCTATCGATTTGTTGCGGTTCATGGTATACACTCTCTACGCGCGCACACATGGGTGTGTGAGATAAGTGTTGCACTGCTATTCAAACTCGAAGAAACGCGTTACCGAGGCTCAAATGAAGCCGAATCCATCGAATTCACGCGCGAACGTGTACATCATGATTGGAACTAGGATTATCCCCATTGCGTGGCTGCGCCGAATTCCAATACGCGGCGGCATCAGGCCCATCGCGGTGCCGATGATTAGAACTCCTAGGCCTATCCATCCGGTTGATAGCCAGACGAGTATGGAGATGAATCCTGTGACCGTGAAAACAACTGTACGTAGAGGCACGATTTCATGCATCTTCAGCATCCCTTTGCCGACCTTAATCATTACCGGAACCGCGAACAGTCCGGAAGCAATCGTGATGCCCAACAGCCTGATGAAATCAGCCGGGGGCGCGACGGAGTTCCACATGTCAATTGGATACATCATGTTGAGGGCGAGGGCGGCCCCAGAGCGCGGCCTGCCGACCATGTACAGGAAGCCGAGGACCATCACCGTGACCGCGGTGTTCACCGAAGACAGGACGGCGATGACCTCGAGGTCCTGTTGCTGGCTCTGGGCCCCCAAGTCGAGGTCAGGACTGACTCCGGCTTCGGTCAACACCTCCTCGAAGATCTCCCTCTCCTCGTCCGAGAGCTCGTCAAGATCGTCGATGTCGAGGGGCGATGCCTTTGGTGTGAAGTCCGGTTGAATCCCGTGCTCGAAGTCGGCCGGGATGTAGTCCGGATCAGTCAGCCTGCCCCACAGGTTGCGCATGCTCATGACGACAACTGTGGCTTGGGCAGCGGTCATCCCGGGCAGGATGGCCATGACCGAGGAGACGATGGCGGACAGAAAAGTAGGGATTGCGAGGGGCTTCATCGGAGGCATCTCCCAGTTGGCCTCCTGAGGAGGGATCTCAGAGGTTGTAACATAGATGTCAATCAGGTTGGCAATCCCGAACAGCCCGGCCAGACCTGGGAATAGCAGTGTGGCCGATGGCATCCCTATCGGAGACCGCCCAGGCAACTCGAAAACAGCCCATCCGTAGAATCCTGTTAGGAGGAAGAAGGACGTCGCAGCGAGCATCCCTGCGGTCCTTGAGCTGCTGCCGAGCCTTAGGTCGAAATTCTCCCATCTGCGGTGGATGTTGAACTTCCCCACAGGGATGTTGAACTCAATCTTGCGAGGCAGCCGGAAGACCAGCCTGCTGGTCAGCCGCTGGCACCACTCGGGCCATGGCAACCGAGTCGTCTCGGTCATGATGAGAAATATCGAGATAATCAGAAGCAGCCAAGGCAGGACGTCGCGACTGGACTCGTATAGACCCAGTCCCGGGTCCTCTCCGAAAAGTAGTCTCGCCACTATCAGTAGGGGTATTGACATCAGCATCCCCATCTGCGAGCCACGCGCTGAGTAAGCCACTCCTTGCGCCGCTTGACCCGAGATTAGCATACGGTGTCCTGGCAGCAGGGCGAGAGCCATGTTGTCGTCAGGCGCGCCGATTAGAGCGCTAGGGATGTAGTTCAGGAATGTGTGCACAGTGCCACAGGCGACGATGATGCCAGCAACAGCGTCCAAAGGGACCCCGATGGCGACTGCCACCGGTGAGAGACTCAGTGCTATCAGGGCGACGTTGTTGACGTGGAATCCAGGAATTAGCCCGGTCAGGCAACCCAGCATGATGCCGAACAGGTAGGAGGCAATTAGCCATCCGTAGTCAAGCAACACCGGGTCCATTGAATCACCTCAGCGAATATCGATGCAGAACTGAGCGGAGTTCCCAATCGAGTCCTCGGTCATGGTCAATCTACCAGTCCATTCGATGGGCTCTCCAATCTGCTCCTGCTGGCTGGCTTCAGTGCCATCCCCGAGCAGACACACTTGCTCATCAGATCCTGAGCGTGAGATCCACTGGTTACCATCCTCATCCATTACCGCCTCACCGGTTATCTGGACCAGTTTGCTGAGGTCCCATTTCCACGAGTTGTAACCATCACCCCAGTTGAGCATCGATGGAGCAGGTGCCTCTCCAAGTAGCCAGGAGCGTGCTTCTAGGATTAGCCTACCCTCTGACTCCGACCACAACACCGTCGCGTTGAACCGAATCGCCTGATCGGCTTCAATCCACTCAGCGTGCTCACCCACGAATTCTATCCTGAGCTTGGTATCTCTGTCAAAGTAGCCGGGTCCATCGCCGACGTATCCTTTGTCGTAGTCAGGAGGGATTGGATCGGTAATCCAACCTTCGAACTGGTAGCTACTGCCGACATAGGTGAACGGGTCTTCGACGATGGCCTTCATTGCCATGATATCGTCGCCGAACTGGCCCGCAGGGTGCTGCAGCGCCTCGACGTAGCCCCTGTCTAGGCAGACCTCTGCCTCATCAGTAGACCATGCAAGCCTGCCGCCCCAGTCTCCCATCTGTCCGACTATGTCGCTCACCATATCCTCCGGAGATGGCAGCATGCAAAGCCGGTCTGTAGGCGCATCTCCCTCGATCCACCATTCGTCACCATCGCTAGCCACAGTTCCGTCTATGACCACCAGTTTGCCGACCTCGTAGGTCATGGTGTACGGCTCAATTTCCCAGTTGAGGTAGAGTGTCTCGCCTTGGGACAGTACCTCGATCTCGGTGGCCTGCACCAGTAGCCTCCATCGGTAGGAGCGCTCGTCGAACTGTAGCCAACCGTTCACGACGACGTGGCTGCCGGCCTCGACCCACTCCATGACGCGACCCTCAACCTGCATGTACAGCAGGTGGTCTGCGCCACCGTAGACTTGGTTATCCATCACATATAGCGAGTGGTATGTCACATCTGGAGCGAGGGACTCGCTGAGCCAACCGTCTAGGGTAATCGACTGATTAGCATAGGCCTGGGGGTCTCGTCCGACCTCGACCAGTTTGGTTTCGGTGAACTCTATTGTCTGATCCCTAGCGATGATAGCGCCGTAGCCATTGGACTGCAACCATATTCTTCCATTCCACTCTGAGACCTCACCCTCGACAGTGACCACGGTTCCAATCGGAGGTATATCGTTGGTCCAGTCAACGTTCCAGCGAACCTTCGCCACTGAATGCCCACCAATCTCCTGGACCTGCAGGTCAATCCTATCTGCTCCCTCTCCATACGGATCGCGTATGTAACTTGTAAGCACACCTTCTATTTTCACGGTCTCACGGGGGTAGTTCCGTATCTCGTCTATCTCTATCATATCCGGTTCCCTTATCACGGCGTAGAAATTCATCGCCGAGACAAGCAGAAGCGATGTAAAAAACATCACCCATAGTTTCGCCATGAGTCCCCACGAGCGGACCTAGCGCTTCAAGGTTGAGAGCGTGCGGTGCCTATTCTCGTCTTGCGAAGGGAAGACAAGGTTCATTTCACAAAGCACCTCGAGAGATGCAGGGACCCGTAGCTCAGTTGGTTAGAGCGCTCGGCTCATAACCGAGTGGCCATCGGTTCAAATCCGGTCGGGTCCACCACTCAAATAGCACGACGCTGCAATAGCCGTTTCATGGTCCAGTTGGTGCGAAGCCTCAAATACGGTCCGAGGGGGCCTCATAGTCAATGACGAAGGCTCGTTCGGTTCGACCCGCCCTGATGATTCTGACGGTGTATTTTCTCAGTACTTGGGTGGGAGCAGCCGTGGTTCAGGCCCAAGGGCCTGTCCCAGACATCACTCTGAGCTGCCAACAGCCGCAGCCCATCGACGTCTATCCGGGGGCAACCAGAGTCACCATCATCGACTGCACTCTAGAGAACCCGACCATCCACCAAGAGAAGGTCAATGTCCAGATCCAGTCCGGCTCTCTAGCCGCAGCCGGCCCAGCCTCGATGACTGTCGGAGCCCAGTCCGATGTCTCATTCCAGGTGGTCGCTCGCGCTGAACTGAGGATGCCCGAGGGTTCACAGATTATCTCAATCACAGCCGAGGTCGTTCAGGCCGATGGAATCACTTGGGTCGGGACTCCAACCACCTACAAGGTGCTGGCAATCATTAGGCAGTTCAGCCGCCTGCGAGTGGCCTCCGAGGTCGCTTTCCTGCAGCTCAGGCCGAAAGTCGACTACATGATCGTGTTTGATGTCTACAACGACGGCAATGCGATGGACAGGTTCAACGTCGGCGTCGAGAATTACGACGAACTGAATGACGAGGGCTTCCAACTCAGTATTCCATTAGTCTCGGTTGAGATAGAATCGATGGCTCCTGCTGAGAAGATTAGGGTACAGATGAGGACTCCTAAGAATCAGGGTTGGACTGACAAGTATTTCTCTTTACAGTTCAAAGCCACTTCTGAATACTCGGTCAGAACCGAAGGTCTTCCGAATTACCAGGTGCAGACCATGACGATATACATCAGAGGAGTGTACCTACCAGGGTTTGAGTTGATGGGAACCATGATGATTACGACTCTCGCTGCTGCTGCTATTGCCGGCAGGTATCGTGACGATGAGGACGATGAGGACGATGATTCGGATGAGCCAAGAGTCCTCGATGCACGTCTGTTCTGAACCGCCGCCACTACGAAGCGACTTGTCGTCAACGGGTTGATAACCCACGCGCGTGACGTGCGTACTGTCTATGAGGTGCTTCTATGAGTAACGGCGGTCTGCTACAGAAGGCCATTGAACAACAGTCCCACGACGATGGCGTTGCCGTAGTTGTGGCCGATGTGGCCGAACCCGGGCGCACTGGGATGATGTCGGGACCGATGAAGCAGGGCGCCGGTCTGGGTGTCATAGCATTCGTAATTTCTTGGATAGTTTCCAGCCCTGGCATTCAGAGTGAATATTCCTTCGCTGGCATATTTCCAATACTAATGTTCGCTGGATCTTTCTATTTGGTTTGGAATGCCATGGGTCGGAAGCAGACTGCCGTGATTGCGGTCGTATACGTCCTACTTGCAGCCTCACCGTATGCCGCCATGAGCATGTCTTCAGGTGAGATTACAATCACTGAATCCGAACTCTCGGAAGACGCTACTGTAATCACCCTAACAATCCGTGAGTCCGGCGCCTTGTTCGGATCTTCCGTGGACTCGGCAGATGTCTCAATCACCTATGACGGAAACAGTGTATTCGACTCTACACTCTCATTCTCGATAGATAGAGAGGATGGAATCGGCGCGTATGGAGAGATTACTATGACAATCGCTGATTGGTACCAAGGCAATGCAGCAGATAACGCAGCCTATGTTATCACAGTGGATGTCGACGGCTCCTCTGATTCCATGCAACTTCAATCGAATCACCTACAGAGAACCGTCGATGATGTCAAGAGTGCCACTGCTGGGGCCATGGGGACGGGAAATGAGTGTAGTGATTCAAAGGATTCGTGTATCGTAGGAGTGGCTCTGAAGTCATGGTCAGGTCTGGATGCAATGGGAGACAATCCTCCAGGGGGCCTCCCTCATGCAGATTACACAGTCTCTGCAACGTTGTACTATGGCTCCACGGAAGCCATCAGTTTCCCTCCGGTTACGGTGGTAAACGGAGTTGCCGAATGGGACTCAAACAACGGCGAGTATGGCGGAGGTAGTGCTTTCGTCGGCGATGAGGGTTCGGAGCTTCCGATGCCCGGATCTGTTGATTCGTTCGAAATGAACACCAAGTACATCCCGATAGAGGATTGGGCTGTGAGTGATTACGGGTGCTACCACTTCACGGTCGAGGTCACTCAGATGTCGCCGTGGTCCGATGGCTCAGTGATTTCGTACACTTCATACTATGAATACACGGAAGAGGGTGGCGAGACCGACGGCAACCCTACCAACGAGGCTTGGACTTCGGTATCCAATTGTGATGCCTAGTTCTCGTCTTGCGAGTAACTCAAATCCTCTTCCTCTGTCTCGACGATTGCGTCCGATGCGCCACGCCTCAGCATAGTCATCCCGGCAATTCCAATCCCTACGACGATAGCAGTCAACAGGGGCACAATCGGCAGGGAATCGTCATCGGCCGGCTCCGTCCAAGTTGCCAGTCCCGTACTCATGCTGCCGCCCCCGAAGGCACTATCCTCTACCAACTGACTAGGCGTCAAAATCCGGCATGACAGGGTCGCATCACCGACATCGCTGCTACGCCATCCGAAAGATACCTCCACAGACTCCCCTGCGTCGATGAGAACCTCCCGGTAACCTCCGATATTGGCCTCCAGTCCAGTCTCCACCACATCGCAGGTGAAGTACAGAAGAGCAGAGGCAGTACCTCTGTTCGCCAACTGGGCCAGTATCGGCATGGATTGCCCGATGGATTTGGTCGAAGATCCGTCGGCTATCTCAACCGACTCCCACTCAATGAATGGAGTGCCGGAGTCGAGGACCGTATTCTGCGTCCAGCCCAATGCCACTGGGCCACCGCCGTAATTGCCGATACCCGAAGACTCTGGATTCCAACCAGTCTCGTATGTCACAACCTCGATGGTTGCTGACTCAGTCCAGATAGTCCCGTCGGAATAACCAATCTCTACCACCCGTTCTCTTCCAGAGTCCACTGACGCGAACCCATCTAGGCTGAAAATCTCCTGCGTAGCCTCCTGCGGCCCTATTCCTATTATTCTCAGTATCACGTAATTGGCATCGACCTGTATTGTCTGGTCCGAGACCCTGCGCTCCCAACGGTCGATGAGGCCGCCTGAACCGCTGGCATCCTCGCCCCAGTAAATCGCTGAATCGGGCCCCCCTCGAACATCGTGGTCATCGAGACTACTGTAGAACCCAGATTCGCCTAGCAGCTCTATCTCTCCGGTGTTTCCGAGGATTATAGGGCCTACTCTATCGAAGTCTGAGTCATCCGCTCTCATGGCACCATTGATTACTATCTGGCCGCCTGAGACGACGGAGTTACTAGATGTCATCTCTCCTTCTACTTCGATGCTGAAGCCCTGCTCTCCCGCGCCCCTCATGTTGACCGATTCAAGGTCACTGCCAAGGATGGTGGAGCTACCGCCCGCCTCAAACTCGATGGTGATTGAGGCAACAGTCACTGCCCCTGATGAGTAACCCGTCAGGCCAATCCACACGTCTCCAGTGCCGTCCGCGAACGAGAAGGTATGGGAGGAACCGTTGATGTTGATCGACTCGCCTGCTACATGCGCTGCGCCGCCGTAGTAACTGTCTCCTTCCATCGCCTGCATCTTTACGTTGAAAGTCCCTGAAATCCCGTCCCCTGGAACCTTGAACTTCGACATGTTGATCTCGTCCCAATAGCCCATGCTGGCGATTGCAGTAGGGAGGTTTTTGGCGACGATACTCGCCTGATTCAGAGTGAGTTCTCCACCAGACTCGACGACGATACTGGAGCCTGTGTACATGCGGGCCTCGGTGCCATCGATGGTCAGATGTCCGCCGTTCACAATTCTGACCGCGCCTTCTACTGACTGCTCGCCCGTCCAAGTCACATCATCATCAATGACCGTCTCCGCTGCGTCGGCCGAAGCAGACGGGACCGTGCACATCAGTACAGTGGTAATCATTAGGAAACTCTGCAACATCGCGATTCGTCTCATATGTTCCCCCCTCTATAGCAGGTCATGAATACTTTTTCCCGCCGTTCTTCGGATAGGGTTCATTCGCTTCCGGCTACTGGGCGCTGCGTGGACGTATCACCTGCCTTCCCCGCTCCCGACCCCGCGATGGCCGCGCTGAACATACTCTCCGTGCTGATGATGTACGGTCCCTTCTACCTCGCTAACACCGGCGCGATGCTGTTCGGCAAGTGGATTCCCGACAAGCTAGGATTCAGCAGCATCACTATCGACGGAGGCAGGAACTGGAAGGACGGGTTCCGCCTCTTCGGAGACGGCAAGACTTGGAACGGCCTGCTGGGAGGCGCTTTCTTCAGTGGCCTACTCACCATGCTCACTCACTATCTGTGGTTCGAGAGGCTACCACCGGACGCGCGCCCGTTCGTAGATCCTACATTATTGGCCGGGTCCGATGATTGGTTCTGGTTTGGTGGCGAGTGGGGTGCTGCCTTTGCAATGGGATTCACGCTGGGTCTGGCTTGTATGATTGGCGATATGACAGGCTCGTTCATCAAGCGCCGCCGAGGCCTCAAGCGAGAGGGTGATGAGAGCTCTGAGGCCCCTCTGCTGGACACAGTCCCATTCGCCATTGCCATCTTTGTCACAGCGTTTGCTCTGTTCGATGGACAGATCATCATCCATGAACAGCTGCATGAGGAAATAGTCGCCCTGCTGGTACTGACTCCCGTAATCCACAGATTGTCCAACCGGCTCGGATACAGGTTCGGCCTCAAGTCGGTGCCGTTCTAGGGGATGCGTGCCCTCGGAATCCATTATCGCCTCGGCTGCCCGCGCAAGTCCATGCCCGGACTAACAGTACTGATAGTCGGAGGAGGTGGTAGGGAGCACGCTCTCTGTCTGGGTCTCGACGCCAGTCCCTCGATTGGGTCCATCCACAGCACCCCAGGTAATGCAGGTACCTCGATAGTCGGGGTCAATCACACTGTCTCCACCAGCGATATTGAGGGGTTGGTATCACTGGCTGCTGAACTAGATGCTGACCTAGTCGTAGTCGGCCCTGAGGTGCCTTTGGTCAACGGTCTCGCTGACTCCCTCAGAGCGGCAGGAATAGCCTGCTTCGGTCCACACGCCGAAGGCGCGATGCTTGAGGGCTCGAAACTGCTCGCCAAGAGGGTCATGCAGGAACTAGGCATCCCCACAGGAGGTTGCGTAGTAGTCGAGGAGGCAGGCGCAATTGAGGCCGCTCTTGATTCGTTCAAATCTCCTTGGGTAGTCAAGCGCGATGTGCTCGCAGCAGGCAAAGGTGTCACCGTGACGGCCGATAGGCAGCAAGCTCACGATGCCCTCGCTGCAGGGCTAGCTTCGGACGGTTTCGTCTTACTCGAGGAGCACCTGTCAGGGGAAGAGGCCTCGGTGCTGGTTGTGATGGACGAGTCGGGCTATGTCTGCCTGCCACCCAGTCAGGACCACAAGAGAGTGGGAGAGGGAGACACTGGCCCCAACACGGGAGGCATGGGCGCATACGCGCCGGCACCAGTGGTGACTCCAGCAGTCCTCCAGAGGGTGGTTGATGAAATCGTCGAGCCGATGCACCACCATCTCAGGAACAAGGACGTGCCGTATCGCGGCTGCCTCTACGTCGGCCTGATGATCGACTCGCAAGGCGCCCCGGGGGTCATCGAGTTCAACGTCCGTTTCGGCGATCCAGAGACTCAAGTCACCATCCCTCTGATATCCAGCGATCTGGCTGAGCTCCTGCTGGCCTGCGCAGAAGGTAGGGTCAGCGACACAGAGGTTGAGTTCCACTCGCATTCTGCAGCCACTGTTGTATTGGCTTCGGAGGGCTACCCTGCCTCCTCGGCTACCGGCCGAGTCATCTCTGGGAGCGAGGTCGAGATTGAGGAGGGCGAGATTAGGGGTTTCGTGCACTACGCAGGGACAAACTTCGATTCAGAGGGCAATCTCATATCATCAGGGGGACGAGTCCTGTCAGCTACTGGAATAGCCCCAGAGATTAGCGGCGCAATCAGCGCGGCATACGAGGTAATCGGCTGCATAGAGTTGGAGGGCTCACACTATCGCTCGGATATCGCATACCGTGCTCTATAGCGGGTTTTGAACGAGTTTGTTCTCATCAAAATCTACAACCATTCTACGAATGGTTATAACATCCCGTCAAATCGCCGCGACGCTGAGCCTTTAGGCTGAATACGGTGATTGATGATGAATGACACAAATGGTGCAGTAGAAAGCGGGTTCCCAAACTCGGGTTTCACCTCGGTTCCGGCAGTGCTGGTAGCATTGCTGGCGCTATTCTTTGGGGCTGACTACGCTGCAAATGGAGCAATGGAAAATGACGGATACACGCAAGTCCTGATTCTGCCTTTCGTAGCCGCATTCGCGGCTGCCATGGGCAGAACCGGTGCCGTGATATCCATCGGAAGCCGCTCCATCCATCGTGCCGTAGTAATGCTGGCGTTCATCGCTGTGGCTGGCATCATATCGGTGGCATACAACATGTTCGGGAGCATCGGAAACCTAGGTGCTTTCACGTTCGCTTTCGTTGGTATCTCTACCTTCCTAATGGTCAACTCCGACAAGAGAGAGGAGTCGACGATACTCCTAGCAGTGGTCATCGGGTTCCACTTGGCCGTCTCTCACGCTGCCAACTCCGCGATGGACACCTCTTCTTGGACGGGCGGCGCGCTGGAACTCATCGACGCCGAAAGGGCCGCGACCGCCTCGACCTTTTTCGCTTTCTGGGCCGTTTCGATTGTGACAGGAGTAGCCATGGCTCTGTTCATGAGGACTTTTGGCAATCTGGATTCCAATGAGAGTACTTTTGGCAATCTGGACTCTCCTGGGAGTGGTTCCTGGTTCGCAGATCTTTCGACCTCACCCAGCAGGCTCACCATGATTGCACTCGGCATGGTGTTCGCGGTTCAGGCAGTACCTCTTGTCTGGCTCGGACAGATTACTGACATTCAGACCTACTTCGAGCATCAGTACCTAGGCTCTGTTTGGGCGTTATTTACTACCGCAGTAATCCTATTCGTAGTGTTCTGTCATGCAGAGAGATGGAGGGTAATCGGGACACTGATAGCAATCAACTGGTCGTTGTACACACTTGGACACCTGCAGGAAATCGGGAATGAGTTCCCAGACCTACTCAGCGGCGACGACGCTATGAGCACCTTCTCCTGGTTCTTCATCGGATTCTGGCTCAATGTGATTGGCATTATGTTCGCCGTTCGCGGAAGGTTCGGAGATGTATCGCCTCGTCACGAACCGAGCACGGCTCGCGTCTGGTGGGGACAGCATTCCTATGGAGTCATGCTAGCTCTCTCAGTATTCGTGGCCTTCGCCATACGCATTGGCTGGAACGTCCTACCTGCGATGAATGCTAGTGCAACAGGACTCTGGGATATGACCGGAGGCTCCGACCCGTGGTACATGAAGCGTGTCGTGGACTACATCATCGCTGAGCGCAGCCACTTCATCTTTGACCACGATCGAGCTTACCCAATGGGGGCAATCAACCCCCGTCCACCGCTGTTCTCGTGGTCTCTTGCACTCGGAGGATTCGCCCTCTCATGGCTTCTAGAGATGCCCGCCGAAGAGGCAGTCTGGTGGAGCGTCGCGGCTTTCCCAGCCATATTTGGCGCACTCATCGTGCTGCCTCTAGCCGCGATGGCGAGGAGGATACACAGCAATACCGCCGGAATCGTGACCGCGTGGCTCATCGCCCTAATGCCCGGGCACATCTCACATTCGACATTTGGTCTCGCTGACCACGACGCATTCGCTCTGCTATTCCTATCGATGGCATTCTACTTCTGGGTCAGGGCCATTGAGGGGCTCGGCACGGAGAGAATGTTCACCACCCCTAGTTCCAACCCACTATACCTCGTAGCAGGAATCAGGGAGACATGGCGTAGAAACCCCCGAACGATGGCATATGCTACTCTGTCCGGCATTTCGTTCGCCACAGTAGCTCTCGGATGGAAGGGATTCGTCTACGGTCCTGGCATACTGTTCCTAGCGTTCGCAGGTCAGATAGCACTGAACATGTTCCGCAAGCGAGACAGCCTCCCACTCACTTCAACTACTCTGCAAATGCTGCTCACAACATTCCTGATTCCGCTGCCGTTCTACAACTGGCCCGGCCTCAACCTCGTGTTCGATCCCAGTGGATTCCAACCAATGTTCTACATCATCGGATTCACCCTCGCACTCGGCTGGGTTTCATCCGCGTTCCGAGACAAGCCCTGGCTACTGGTCCTTGCCAGTGGCACCATGCTCATCGGCGGCATACTGGCTATCCTGTATGTCCTACAGGAGCTCGAGATATACAACGGGTGGGATATCCTGTTCACCGGCGGCTTCTACTTCTCCAAGAACAAGATATTCGGAACCATCGGCGAGGCCCAGGCCCCTAGTCGAGGCGTACTGTTCGCATCATACGGACCAATCGTGGCATTGATTGCTGTGGGATGCGCCTTGTTGCTGATGTGGCGAGGGGCTAAGCGCGAGCGTCAGAGCCACCTACTTCTGGGGATATGGGTAGTCATTGCGACCTACATGGCTTGGTCCGCTGGCAGATTCATCTTCAACGCGACGCCTGCGATGGCGGTCGTTGGCGGACTGGGCATCGCCATGATGTGGAAGGCTGCGAACTTCTCAGCATTCGTCAAGGAATGGCGCCGCTCAGGTATCGGCACCCCTCGCTCGAGGTGGAGTTCTGTGTGGCCTGCCACCAAGAAGAATTCCGCGGTCCCCGCTCTACTCCTAGTACTCATGCTCGTCGCTTCGCAGCACGCTACCTACGGAATAGACTCTGGAATACCTCGGGGCGAGCCGTCGGCGACAGACGTCGATCAGGCGATACACGACATCGCCCCAGACTTCCTACGGGCCGAGTTGCTGGGACTCTCGGTACTCAAGAGTGAGAGTTACAATCCCGATTCTGAGATGTGGTACATGGGTACCTTCGGTCCAGGATTCAACAGCGGAGCCTGGAACCTCGCTTATGAGTGGCTGTCGGAGCAGGACTCCGACGTGGGCTTTAGCGAGAGGCCCGCCTTTGTCTCTTGGTGGGACTACGGATTCCAAGCACTTGCCCAAGGACAGCACCCTACCGTGGCCGACAATTTCCAGTCGGGGATACCTAACAGCGGAGGCATGCTTCTTTCAAACAGTCAGGAGGACACACTCTCGCTGTTCATCACCACCCTCGCTCAGGGCGACCGACGCTACAACGGTGGCGGCGACTTCACTGTCGATTTCTCTTCAGTTCTCTCTGAGCACATGACACAGAGCCAGTTAAGCGAGTATGACGCTATCATGTCATTGAGTGTTGGCGACGAGGATTTCGTCCTTGGCCGCTCTATGACAGTCCTAGCCACCGACGACAAGACAGAGCTCCTCAGAGGACACCTCCTCGGACCAGATGGCACTCCTGAGGGCGAGGAAGTCTGGATGGTCATGTTAGACGGCACTCAGATGAGCAATTCCACTACCAACGAGACCGAGGCCATGGAGCTGTTCAACGCCACTAGGCTGAACTCTGCCAAGTTCGAGATTAAGGCTACCCACTACCTGATCGACGACTACAGGTATACCAGCGACCTGATTGAGGACTTCAACGACGTATCGACTAGCCTACACCGCACAAATGCCCGGCTCGCGCTCAGTAGGGCCTTCCTGTCCAGCGCCTTCGAGATGAGCGACCTCTCTGACATCTACCACGGAATCACCAGCCTGGAATACGACGTCCAGAACTACGAGGGTGAACTCGGCGAGATGGTGACTCGGAACAATGACATTAGGTACTTCGCTATCGACAACAGACTGTATCCTCTCGGTGGCGCGTACTATGCAGACTACCAGTATCACCGCGGCCAGACCACAGGTATCTTCCACGCCCCGACAGGACTGTCCGGCCTCGACATGGAGGATTACATCAGTGCAGATTATCAGACACAGAGGGGAAGTGGGAGTATTATGTCCATGACAGCTGCTGAGTATGAGACTGCATACCTCAACGACATCGTCAGGCAGAGTTCAGGTGGCGAGGCCACTGATATAATCAGGATGGTCGACATAGACTACGTGCAGCAGCCCGCCTTCTTCGACACCATGGTAGCCAGATTTTACGTGGGGTACTCTACCTCCTCACTAGGACTTCCAGGAGACGCCCAGCAACCCGCTCCTCACTTCTATACAACGGGCACTCCCGGTTCCTACCTTGAGAATGCATACCCACTGCCCGGGGCTATGATGAATCACTTCGTGCTGTCGAACTGGTACGACAATGAGCGCTGCGAGTTACTAGACAATGGCTCAAATGTCGATGAGAACTGCTCCAACCCGACCGTCGGCTCGGCCAACACCCAAGTCAAGATCATGAAGTACTACAGCGGTGCCACTCTCGAAGGCACTGTCGAGTTGGAAGGTTTCGGCCCCATACCCAACGCCCGCGTGATGTTTGAGCGCGACGCATTCAGTGGCGAGGAGGTTGCCGACGAGAACGGAGATGTTGTTGACGGAGACGACCGCACCTACTGGGTTCCCATCGGGTACGCCGATGCCGACGAGAACGGACATTTCTCCTTCACTGCTCCGGCAGGTAAAATTCGAGTCTCCGCCTTCATCGGAGAGCCTGACCTCGATGCCGCCCGATCACTGATTATGTCCTCGGACGTGAGCCAGACACTGGGCGATATATTCCAGGAAACTTCCGTTGACAGAAGTGTCAACCCGATTACCGGAATCCTAGCTAACGTCTCGGGCTCGACCTGGCTCTCGGAGTCCATTGTCAACATCTCCGGATCAGCCGGTCATAGCAATGGCTTGGAGACTGTCTACGGCAACATCTCGGTCTCTCCTTCACACGCCACAGGCAAGCTGGTCTGGTCGGGAGCCGAGTTCTTCGATGGATCTCCTCTCACTAATGTCAGCATCGAGCTCTCGCCGTCTTGGGACCGCGTACAGCTCGCCCCCTACACAGTTGATTCATCGAGCGGTGTCGTGGAGGGTTACGACCTGGCCTTTGGTGGAATCGGCGAGGTCACCTTCACAGGAGAGGGTACAGTAGTCTCGCAGGGCATAGTAACTGTGAGCGATTTCACAGGTAACTACACTCAGAATATCCTCCACAACCACAGCCTGACTGGCGATGGCCAGTTCTCTGGTCGTGGGACGCTTTCGGGGTCTGTCAACGATGATGCCGAAATTACGGCCTGCGACGTCAACTCGACCATGCCAGAGAACGCATCGATTTGTATGCTGGAGGGGGGCGATTACCTGCTGGACGGGACCATGAACGCGACCGGGCGTTTCACCTCAAACGGCTCTACTAAGTTCGTAAGGAGCCTGAGTCACGCCACTCTGGTGGGCTCCGGCGAGTTCACCGTCAACGCTTCGGAAGAACTCGATTCATACGGCACAATCAATGGGACATTCTCCTCGTCCGAAGGCGAGGGGATATTCAGCGGCCCGATGGTGCTTCCGGGAACATTCCACGTCGTGGATGCAGTTCCCGGTGACTACGACGTCACCGTGATTTTCGAGGACGGCACCCGCATCGATCTCGATGATGGGTTCAACATCCCTCTAGTAGGCAACCCACAGGTCAAATCTATCGACATTGCAGGCGGTTCAATCAGCGGGACTCTCGTTGACGCAGCTGGAGCGCCGCTGGAGGGCGCAGTCATGCTGCTCGACAACTCTTCGGAGCCTGCAGATGCCATCACAGACTGCCAGGAGGCCGGTACCGCACCTTGTCTGATGATTCCCGACGAAGCGGGAGACTTCGAGTTCGGGCCGATTATCCCGGGTAATTACACCGCTCAAATTGACCTTGACGGCGACGGCTTCCCGGAGATCTCGATCGACTACGTCTTCCTCGCAGAGCAGGATGCAGCGATGGTGTTCCCTTCGCCAGTGCCCGCGACCTCTGACCTGACCTTCCGGTTGCTTGAGGACGGTCAAAACGTTCCCGATTTGAACGTCACGCTGCGGCTGAAGAACGGCACTGGCGAGTCGGTGACAGCGATGTTCGACAGCGCCTCTGGAGACTATCTTGCCGAGTTGGTACATGGCACCTGGATTATGAATCACACTCTCACTGAGGAGTTGCAGGTCTGGGAGCAGATAGAAATCGGCGAGGACGACATTGACGCGGACTACGAGTTCCATGTCAGCCGCCTCGTAATGGGTTTGGTGTATTACGAAGAAAACCTCTCCGCCGAATTCTCAGAGCCCGAAGAAGGTAAGGTTCTCGACCACGTGGTAGTTGAGTTCCATTGGGGAGGCTTCAGCACTATTGCCCAGACGAACGGCAGTGGCGGCTTCACCGTCGTGCTCCCGGAAGGAGCGGTTGTTGATGCCACCGTGCAGCTTCCTGGATCAGTTCTCAACCTAGTCAACGGCACTAGGTTCACAGTTACGGCAGACGGGTTACTGGTGGACTCTGAGGTTGTAGATCATCTCAGTATGGTAGCTAAGCCGGGATACGTGGTCGATGGCCAAGTCAACATCAACAGGGAAGCCAATCCATATCACTCCACATACGGAGGCTGGGAACCGGTCACCGTTACAGCTGACAACCTAGATACAGATGTCCGCTGGCACGGGCAGGTGTTGCCTGATGGGCAGTTCCAGATGGTCCTGCCTGGCGGCAATTGGACCTTCGACCTCGATGCTGACTGGCTGAATCCGGTGTCGGCCGATTTGGAAGTTGATGGGAAGAACGACACGGTCGACTTGATTGTTCACCCTGTCAACAGCACCGTTACAATCGAGTTCTTCCTCGACCACAGTGCTGACAACAACGCTTCCAACGGCACCTATGTGACCTATCCGTTCAGCGTGGTCAACCACCTAGACAGCACACAAACCGTCTACGAAGTTCTCGCCAATGGTACCGAATGGGTATCAGAAGGGATAGCCGAACTGATGCTCGAGCCTGGCTCCTACAGAATCGATGTAGTGATATCAGATCCGGTTGCAGGCGACCCGTTCGGAACCAGAGTCATGACGGGCACCACCCAGTTCGACATAGGATTGAACGGCAATACAGTGGACATGTCCATCGGGTTCGATCCGGAATGGAGGATGAACATCACCTTCACCAATGAGAGCGGGGGCGTACTGGCAGATCATCTGGTTAGGCTGACCAATGTAGAGAGTGGTTGGATGATCTCGCACTTCACCGACACCGAGGGCAGGTGGATAGCCCACGTGCCCGAGGGCGACTGGATAGTGACCATCGACGCCTTTGAGACATCCCCCGGAGTTCAGGAGATTCTTCGCGACATTGTCTCTGTCTCAGCCGAGACCGCCTCAGGTAATCTCTCAATGTCGACCGGCGAGGTGGCCACATTCGACCTAGTACTGTACGAGGATTACTCTGAAGATATACTGGACGGCATCTCCCTGCTGTTGGTCTCAGAAGACGGTCTTGGGACGGTGCATCTAGAATCAACCGACTCGTCTGGAGAGGTCAGTGTATCCGTGGCCCCGGGGAACTGGAACTTGGAACTCAATATGACTGAGGAAAGAGTACGCTGGATAGTGGAGCCAAGCAATGACACGTACTTCGAGATTGCAGCAGGTGAAAACCCCACGTTGAACCTCACCGCAGCTAGGATGGTGGAGTTCGGAGGCAGCGTCTTCTGGGACTTCAACGATGACAATTCTTCAGACATAGGAGAAGGAGTCGAAAATGTCACAGTCACTCTCTCTTCGGATGATACCAACATATCTCTTCTTACAGATAAGGACGGTGATTGGTTTGTCTATGTTCCAGCAGGCACCTACTGGTCTATTCAGACAGCGATCGAGGGTTTCTCTGATACGAATCGCTCAGTCTCCATGAGTGACTCTCCTAATTCTGTCGACGTGGAACTTATGGCCGGAGCAGTTGATGTCAGTGGTTCGATTTCCTATATCGATGCTGAGCAGTTTGCAACTATCTCAGATGCAGTGACCTTGGAACTAATCCCTGTTGAGGGGATGGTCCGCGACACAGTCACGCCCGATAAGGTACTGATTGATGGCGAGTGGCTGGGCAATTGGACTGCTCAGATAGAACCGGGAAATTGGATACTACGGGCCACCCACGAAGGCCAGAGCCTCATTGCAATGGGCCTAGTTGAAGCCGACGTCGTAGTAGGAGATTCTCTTGACCTAGAGCTCACTATAGGGGGATGGATTCTACTCGAAACAGAATGGCTCGATTACGATGGCACTTCTCGTACTCTGGCAGATACGGATATCGAGGGGGCCGACATGGTCGGCGAGTCCGAACTTATCCTCAATATCGGCATGGGCATGAGATGGGTTGCTCAGGTCGACGAAGCAGGAGTTCTTGAGATGCTACTCATCGCAGGAGTCATCGACACATCGAGTGAGTTTGAGGTTGTCCAGAGGAATCTGACGATGACTTACACCGGAGGCCAGGGTCTAACGGTCTCACCTGGACAAGAAGCCCCATCGGCAGTACTTTCTCACGTTCGCATAGTTAATCACGAAATATCGGCAATTACTCTCAACAGTTCTGGATCCGACCCGGAATTCGACGGAGGTGCCGATAATGTCAGTGTGCTGTTGGACTCCGAAGGCGGATTCCAGCCTGTGGATTTCATCCTCGGCATCGAATATTTGGGCCATGAGCCGTTTGATACCTTCAGCATAATCGGTGGAACTGCCGGTACTGATGCGAGTAATTGGTTGGTAGAGTTCCACAACGGATCTGGAGAGTGGAATACTACTGCCTACTTTGACATGGGGCTGGACAACACTCTGAATTTCAGCAACCTGAATGTCAGGGTTACTCCTGCGAACCAATCAGTAGCCCACTCCTTCGGAGATGGCCACTCTGTGACACTCAACATTATGTCTCAAGATGGATACAGGTATGATCACACCTTAACAGTCAGAATTCCTCAGATTCACGGCTTCGAATTGACCGAACCGATGGATGAGTCTTATGGCATCCAGCCGAGCGAGACAATCAGTATCGGAATAAAATTCACCAATCCTGGCAATGGCGATGAACGGTTCGAATTCGAATTCGATGACTCAGAGCTTCCAGATGGATGGGTCCGAACCGGGGCTACCTCACACACCTTGGGCCCCTTCGTCGACACAACTCACACAATCTCGGTTTCGGCACCGGCCAATGCCAGTGACGAGGATTTCAAGATATATGTGTCCGTTAGAGACAAGGCGAACAACACATATCCGGATATCGAAATTCATGTTCAGACATCTATGCCCATGTTGAGTATAGTATCTCACGAGCTCTATAGTGGAGGTGTGGACGCGGTATCCGGCCAGATGACGCTTTTCTCAGTTGTCGTCAAGAATGAGGGGTTGGTCGACGCGCAGATGGTGCAACTCAACGGCACTCTTTGGGATAACTTGGAGGCCACTGGGGCATCAGAAGTAAATGGTACTGACATCCGTGACGTACCGGCGAATTCAGAGGTCGTGTTCGAAATTACACTTGATCTCTCAAACATCAGCCCCGGCACGTATTATGTCCAGTTCGATATCAATCAGACCGGCTTCGATTCAGTAGAGGAGTACGATTCCGACCAAATCAAGATACGCACTCCTCCAGTTGAGGATACCACCGACTGGATTGGTTGGCTGCTAGGGGCACTTCTGGTAGCCGCATTGCTACTGCTCACAAGAGGCGGCGGCAGACGCAGGTCATCAGCACCGTTCTGATACTCGCCTTGAGGACCTATAGGGCTATGACTCGCCTATACGCGCGCAAGATGAGGGCAAAACATGGGCCATATGGACAACCTCGAGTTACTGCCAGAGCCCGAAGAGCCTAGGATGCTGACCACCATCGACCCAGATGCCCCTGGTTATCCCGGAGAGGCGTACGGCATCTCGGACGAAGAGGCGAGGGGGCTACGTTGGCCGGCTTCCCCTTTGAGAGAGATACTGTGGCCTTGGGGGGCCATCACCTTCGCATTCGGAGTCGTATTCATGCTGCTGATTTGGCCTCACATCAATGCCTACCTGTCTCCTATCCTCCCTGAGACTGAATGGGCTTACGAGACAACGGGAATCAGGGAGTTGCAGGATTCCGGGCTGGACGGTTCAGGAGTCCACGTATGCATGGTCGATACGGGAATAGACACCGCTCACCCGGATTTTTCCAATCTGACACTTGCCGGGTTCCGCGACTTCTACGAAGGCGAGCATGACCTCATCAGGGACGTCGGCGAGGACTCTCACGGGACCATGATGGCCGGCCTTCTCGTGGCCGACGGCAAGTTCTACGGCGCAGCCCCAGGAGTGGATTTGTCGATTGCCCTCGCTCTCGGCCCATCCGGTACTTCGGGACAAGAAGATCGGGTCGCTCAGGCAATAAGGTGGTGCAGAATCACGCAGAAGGCCGACATAGTCAGCCTCAGCCTCGGCAGCGATCCAGGAGACGGCATGGGAATCCAGTCAGAGACCGTCCTAGCTGTTCAGGAGGCACTGGATGCCGGTATCTTCGTCGTCGCTGCGGCAGGGAACACCGGTGACGACGTCAGCATCTCTGACGTCTCGGTACCAGCCAATATGCAAGGCGTCATCGCAGTAGGGACCTCTACACGCAGCGACAACGTCTGGTCGAATTCTGCCAATGGCTCTCTAGTAGATCCGTACACCCAAGAGAACAGAAGTTATCCTGACCAGAAGCCTGAGGTGTCGGCACCCGGTGTCCTGTTGTTCTCGACGACTTCAACACAGATCGAGCCTCCGTACGCCTATTCCACTGGAACCAGCGATTCGACCGCCTTAGTCACCGGTGCCCTGGCCCTCATCCTTGAGTTGTACGGCACTGCATTGGCAGGAGATGACGGAGTAATCGATGCTGAAGAGATGGAAATGGTCAAGCGATCGCTTGCAAGCTCTTGCGACAAATCGGGTATCGATGGCAGCCCACACGATGTCAGGGGCGGTTACGGATTCCTTGATGCAGTCCAGTGGGCTTCAGACATCGCATTCGAGTTGAATCTGGCTTGATTCAAGGCATTTCGCCCCAATCCTCCAATCGAGCCTACGGCTCGGCACTACCCTATGATTAAATCCATTCCCGATTCCCCCCAATGCATGGCTCGCGGTGAGCGTGTACGCAGTCACTTCCTCGTCATGCTGATGTTGACTAGCCTGTTCGTTGCCCTAGTTGGCCCAGCGACCTCCGTCTCCGCCAACAACGAGACTACCTCAGGGGTCATCTCGGGCACTGAGACATGGTCGGGCACGCACACCCTCTCCGGAGATGTGGTCATCGCATCGGGATCGAAGTTGATAATCCAGCCAGGAACCACTGTCATATTCCCCAACGGAACTCACTTGGACGTCCGCGGGAATCTGTGTGCGGGGGTCTCCAACTGCGGCGCCAGTAGTAACTCTAACACCGCTCAGAGAATTACTTTCCGCTGGACCGATCCGGCCAATTCTAGCGCTACCGGAGAGTGCTACGGGATGAGTTATGGCAACCAGCAGATTTGGGTCAAGGACCCGTCGTGCTACGAGGGAGTTTTGATTCGCAACACCATCGACCTTTCCCAGACCGGTTTGAGGCACATCGTCATCGACGGTGCTTGGGGCATTCCCTACTACATTCCCACAGTGTCTCAATGGAGATACGGTGCTCTGGTAATCGACGGCGCAAGCCCGGTCTTAACCGAGATAGAATTCACAGACATCAACACCTCCAGCTTGCTGACGTCGAATCTCGCTCAGCCACGCCTCATTGGTGGCGAATACACAGTGGGTAACGACGATGAGAGCAATGTCGGCGGATCTGCGGTGCAGATTTATGGCTCAGGAACTCCTGTGACGCCACTGATTTTTCAGTCTCCCACACTCATCGGTACCAACGTAGGATGCAGCCGGCAAGCCCCCAGTCGCCCTGTGATTTGGGCAGAAGACACATTCATCGAAATTGACAGTGCTGACAGTACCGGGGACTATGGCATCAGCATGCAGCACTCTTCTGGAATTATCTCCAATTCAGAATTTAATGTGAACTGCAACGGCATTGATATCAACAGTAGGAAATCAGTCTCCAATGTCGACTACTCGATTGAGATTGTCGCCAATGAGATTACAACCGGTGACGGCGCTCCGATTACGGTCTTCCAAGGCGGCTTGGCAAATATTGTCGGCAACGATCTTGAGGGTGCCGCAGAATCCTCAGGGATAGCGATTGAATCCAGCGATGTGGTAATCCACAACAACGACATCGGACCAGTGGATGGTTGGAACGGTCTCTGGCTGATTGGCTCGTTCGACGTCATCGCCGAGAACAACACCTTCCACGACATCGCTAGGGAGGTGATACGTGCTGGGGCGTACGGCAACAGCGCTCCTGCTCCGTCCGCATCTAGGGTATACCTCGCCAACAACACCCTCTCTACCGACGGCGCGGGTGTCTGCTCAGATACCAAGTACGACGCCTGGGGAGGTGACTACACCTGCCCGGTAGTGCACGCATACAGGGCCGGAGTCTCGATGTACGACAACACGATCAACGTACCAGGTACTTCGGACGCCGACGGAATACGCGCAGTAGGGGCTCTTCTTGACATTCAGAGGAACACCTTCAATGTCCCCGGGACAGGTGTGATAGTGAAGCATTACGACGACGGCTACGCCGGCTCCCAACAGTACGGAACACTCGGCTTCTTCTCGCAGAACACCTGGTCCGGTGTGGGCATGACGTACAACGTGTCGAACAGCGCGATTACCGTGCAGTCAGAGTACATCCCCAGCCCTCCTCCAGGTGTATACCCAGTCCAATTGGTCTGGTCAGATCAGGAGGCATGGCCGGCCAACCAGTTCCAGACCTCGATTGTGCCGACCTTCGTCAAGGAGTGTCCGAATTGCGACGACTTCACCCCTCGGGGATTCCCCTTGGCAGTCAACATGGACAACAACTCCACCACCTTCACCTTCGCCAACCTGTCAAACCTCGATCGCGCCAAGATACACATCGAGACCCAACCGACCCCATATGCGGTTCAGGTGCGCAGAGCCGAGATGGTACGCTTCCAGACGCTGGTTGAGGGCGAGCGAGTCCAGGACACAAATGTCCTGATTGAGGACGCTCTAGGAAACGACCTGTACTCGCTGTACACGGACAACGACGGCTACACGCCGTGGATCGCACTCCCCTCTGACTTCCATCTCGACATAAGGGGGCTGGGCGGAGGGGACAACCCCGACGGCTTCGCTGATGACGAGTACGAGGATTCCTGCTTCGACGGTATCGACAACGACGGTGACCTGACCGTCGACTCCGATGACGAGGACTGCGATCACCTTGCAGGCACTAGGGAACTTTCACGCTACTACTACACCGCGTACAAGTTCGGCTCGGGGTTCGCCCGCAGTGACTTCACCCTGTCCGACACCACGCTGCAGGACACAATCAACCTCGCGAACCTAGTCCCCTCAGTCTCTGTCACCCAGTTGGACGGCCACTCCTTCCGTAAGGTGGTCAACCTCACAGGGAATGCCCACGACGGCCAACTCGCAGGCATCTACGCCACTGACGAGCTGGCACAGTGGGATCAAGGGGGCTATGTCCACGAGATCCAGATTAAGGATCCGTTCACCAGTGAATGGGGCACCGCTGGCCTTGCTGTCGACACCAGTGGAATGGCCGAAGGTCAAGTAACTAAGACCAACCGCCCATTCAGTTCCTGGTACTACCAGATCGACATGAGCAACAGGGAGGAGGGCGACTACGCGTTCGAGTTCAGGGCATTCGACGGCATCGACTACAGCCCGACCATCTACCGCACAATCAAGCTCAATGTCCAAGCTCCGACAATATCGGTGACCTCGCCGAGCTCGTTCTCGACCCATTCCGAGGACATCGTGACCTTCGAAGGCACGGCCTTCGACCATTACGGCTGCCCGATACAGTGCAGCTCTGACATACAGGACATCTACTTCCACATACAGGGGCCCGACTTCGATGTCACGACATCGGCATGGACAGGAGGCATATCGGTCGGACAGGACTGGAGCTGGACCTGGGATTTCAGCGCCCTGCCGCGCGAAATCGCCACGTACACCTTCACGGTATGGGCATCGGACACCGACTTCTGCCAGGGCTTCGTGGACGAGTGCGAACCCGTGGTACTGACCCTCACGATTGACAACTCGAACAGCTATCCGTTCATCAGCGTCATCACCCCGTACGACGGTCAGAGGCTGTCCGTCTCCACGGAAACTGTCTTCGAAGGGGTCGCTCGCGATAACGACGGCTCCGTCTCGAGAGTAGACTTCGAGATTATGGACGTCGCTAACAACTACCTGTTAGTACTCACCGACTCAATCACTGATTTCGCCCCCAGCGGAGCTTGGTCCTTAGAGTGGGACTCGACGAATCTGATGCACGACATGCAGTACCTCGTCCGATTCCGCTCGTACGACGGTTACGACTACAGTGACTGGGAGGAGATGCTCATCGTCGCTGACAACCCGCCTGACGCAGGCAATAACCAGCCGACCTTCGACTCCACTGACTGGTCCAGCTCTATTTCCCTATACTGCGAGATTGACTCGCAGTCTCAGGACCGCTGCACTAGGGCTGAGATAGATTTGTTGGAGTACTTCGACGATGTCGATCCCGGTCAGGAGCTCATTCTATCTGTGTACGATGACGAGTCACGCACCAGTGACGACCACTTCGGCATCGTCATCAACGTCGGAATGGACGGCATGGCGACCTACAACCCAGTGTCGATGTTCTTCTACGATACCGACATGGCCACTTGGACTCTAGAGAATGTGGTATTCGTCGCAACTGATACACACGGCTCGAAAATTAACTCCAATCCCGTTACCTTCACTGTGGTTGGACTCCAGTTCCTGATTATACCGCCTGAGGAAACCACCATCTCTGAGGACGGTAGAGCCATCTTCACTGGCATCGGACTGCCGGGTAAGACCGTCATTGTCACTATCGCCGGCAATACCGTGAACAACACCGTGGTCGGTGAGGACTCGACATGGTCGCTTGGAATCCCTGCCTCGAGGATAGATGGGACCGCGACTCCCGTGTTCAAGTACGGAGGGGGCGAGTACACCGGTGCTAGCATCACCATCTCTGGCTCCGGTGGAGGGGGCATGGGAATGGGTTCGATAATCGTAATTGTCCTTGTCCTGCTTGCGGTCATTGCCGGCCTAGTTTACTTCTTCGTCGAGATCGAGGATGAAGAGGACGAGCAGTTAGACGGAACTTCTGAGGCCAAGCAGGGTAGTGAGGAGGTAGAGGATACCTACGCATGGGCTAAGGAGGCTGGAATCAGAGAGGAACCAGAGACAGAAACACCGCGCCCTGCTTCGCGCCTACAGAAGCACGACGACCACCCCGGGTGGCTGTGGGACCCAGATAATGAGGAATGGGTCCCCGACCCCGCCCACTCTGACGCGTGAATCAACCCCGCTCGCCACTCGCCAACATTCTTGAGTGGACGATTACGCTCAGCGAATGTGACTACCATGGCAGTGCCCCGTCCCGGGGTTCAGGAACGCATTTTGCTGCATCTGAGAGACTATGTCGACCACGCTGACAAAGTCGAAGTTCCGTTCGCCCTCTCACAGATGGGTATTGCAAACGCTGTCGCTATCGCCCGCTCCAACGTACCGCGAGCGATTGCAGGGATGAGGGAGCAGGGGCACCTGATTGAGAGGCAGGCCCATGTCACGGGAGTATCGCGCAAGAGGAAGGCCTACTTCCTGACTGAAGAGGGTGCCAACATTGCTAACGATATCTGGGCTAAAGTCAGCACTCAACTGGTCCGCCTTGTTCACCCCGACGGGCGCTCAGAGACTCTCGAGCTTGCCCAGGCGCTGGAGTCTACTGATCTCCCTTTGAGACATGTCGATTTCCTCAGGTACCTCGACGATACCGGGACCGTGGACCTCTCGGCCCTGTCGGCCGAATTGATAGAGAGGGACCTGTCAAAGCACATCGAGAAGCAGCTCGTGACTTCACTCAACGACTTGCCGAGAATACGGCGCTTCTTCGGCCGAGAGGAAGAGATCGACAGCATGGTCGCTCTGCTTGAGGGCCACTCCAGCTCCATTCTGATTCCCGGCATAGCCGGCATAGGGAAGACTGCTCTGGCAGGGAAGTTGCTGGAGCGCTTCACTCATCAGAGGAACTTGCTGTATCACAGATGCCAGGACTGGGAGGGTTCACGAGCCTTCTTCGAGGCGATATCGGAGTGGCTGTCAGCACTTGGTCACAACGACCTGTCAGACTACCTCGCAGTCACCCCGGTACCTCAGGCTTCAATGGCGGTGAACCTGATTGTCGAAGGATTACAGGACTCCCCTGCCCTAATCGTCATCGATGACCTGCACAAGGTCGGGGATGAGACCCTAATTTCGGCTTTGAGAGCCCTAGCTCTCAGGATACCTGAACTCGACAGCGCGGGCTTAGTGATGTTCTCTCGCTCCTTCAGGATGGTGGTGCCCGAAGAAGACCCTTCAGGTAGGATTGTCACTCTAGTAATGCCTCTTGAGGGACTTGATCAGGAGTCCAGCCGGCAGATTCTTACTGCTATGCCTAACCTTGAGATGCCCCAATTCCTGCACATCTACACCCTGTCCAGAGGGCACCCTCTAGTCCTCGAGCTAATCAACAGAGGAAGCGTCGGAGAGACCTTCCACGCTACTCTGGAGGCTTTCGTTGAACAGGAGATATTCAGTCGACTGTCTGGCCCAGAGAAACGTCTCCTAGGCGCTATAGCCGTGTTCCGCGAACCGATGCCACTAGAGGCTATCAGTGACATCGACGCAGAGACCGACCTGCTCGACGGATTAGTAGAGAAAGGGCTCGCTCGTCAGGCTGACAGTGATAACTACGACGTCCACGACCTAGTTCGCGAGTTTCTGACTCGGTCTATGGATGAGTCGCTGCGCCAAGAGCTGCACTCCAATGCGAAGTCGTGGTACCGGGCCCGTCACGGAATAGCAGCAGAGCGGATAGAGTACATCCACCACCTAAACGAGTCGGGTGACACCGAAGGGCTCGCGGAGGTGCTCTCCACCGAGGGCCACAGTCTAGTCAGAGCGGGACATACCGAACTGCTAGGCATCCTCAGACCGCTCGAGGGTCAGAGTTTCGACCCCCCGAGCTGGTGTATCATCAGGGAGCTGCGGGGAGACATTCTGTCAATCCAAGGTCGCTGGGACGAGGCCGAGGCCGAGTATGAGGCGGCTATACCGCTAGCCCGCAAGCACAAAATGCCACACGAACTCGCCAGACTACTATCTGCCAGAGCGGATATCGCGGTTAAGCGCGGTGCCATGGACGACGCCCTTGAGATGCACCGGAAGTCGCTAGAGATTCAAATTCCCCTAAGGGACGCCGTGGGTGCGGCCCGCTCATACAACAACATGGGCTACATATACAGGCGCAGGAAGGACAACCGCCGCGCCTTAGAGGTCTATGGCAACGTCGAAGAACTACTCGAACAAGAGGACAATCCGGAGCTGTGCGACGCTAGAATCCGTCTGGCTTCAGCCTTCCTCGAGATGGGCGAGATGGATCGAGCTAGAGATCACGCCATGACTGCCTTCGAGGAGACCGAGGGCCAGATGGACATTGTCCACGCCCGAGCGAGAGCGGTAATAGGGAGGTATTACGCCAAAGCCAAGGAGAACGAACTCGCCATGCAGTACTACTCCGGGGCCTTAGACATACTGTCCGACCAGACCGACCCTCACAGCGCCGTCGAGGTCGCGATGTTGCTCGGACAGGTTCTGAGTGACGCCGGACGCAAGGAAGAGGCCGCCGAGCACTATATCGACGCCATGGTGTTGGCCGAAGCCAACGATTTCAGGATGCTGCAAGGGGAGTTGCTGGCGCGTTTGGGAGAGGTCGAGAGCGACCGCTCACAGAAGATGGATTACCTACAACGTTCGCTGACTGTGTTCAGGGATCTTGGCGCAGTGGACAGGATGCTAGAGGTTCAGGCATCGGTGCATCTAGCAGTGATGGGTAACTAAGTCAGACTGCTGATTTTCTCCGACTCAGTCTGACCGAGCCAGTTGCTGAACTCCGGGCCTTGCTGCTTGGAGATTGAGAGGCTGCCTGAATAGTGCTCACCGATGTGCATCAACACCTCGCTCTCAGCGATATGCGGGGCATTGTTCTTCTCAGATAGGTGGCATAGTACGATACTGTCTAGAACCTCACTGAGCACCTCCGCGAGGACCTCTCCAGTCTGCGTGTTAGAAAGGTGCCCTCCTCTGCCCGAAATTCGCCTCTTGAGAGACTCGGGGTATGGGCCTCTCATCAGACGCTTGTGGTCGTAATTCGCCTCGATGGAGATGTGACTACATCCTGAGAGATGCTTCTTCAACTCGACCGTGGGTTCTCCGAGGTCGGTGACGATTGCGGCCCTGCGGCCGTCGCCGTTGGTTGCGATGACTGCGACATTGTCGGCATCATCATGAGGAACTGATATCGAAAGTAGGCTGAGGTCCTCGGAGATACCTATTCTGTCTAGATGGCCGAAGGTCCGGCATTCCGATATCGGTTGCCAACCCATCTTGGTAGCAGTTCCTAGATTAGCGTGCAGCGCAGCCCCCCACTTCTCCGAAGCGCGCTTGGCAGAATTTGAGTGGTCGGAGTGATGATGGGTCACCAGAATCGCGTCTATCGACTGTGGCTCGACACCAGCAAGTAGCAGTCTGCCCTCCATCTGTCGCAGTGAGAATCCACAATCCACTAGAACCCGGGTTTCGCCTGAACTGAGCAGCGTCGAATTACCCCTGCTGCCCGAACCGAGGTGAGTTATCTCCATGCCCATCGCAATCAAAGTTATTCGGCTCAACACCCCCCTTGAAGGAATCCATCCCACTTTGGTCATCAGGCCGGTTTCATCCTACCGACGGCTACGCCGTCGTCAACGAAGCACCTCGATGTGTCCGAACGACGCTCCATCATCATCATAAGTCAACGAACGGCGCTAAAAATCCCATACAGAGGTTATACCGTGCGCCGCAAGCAGACAGCGCTACTGATTACACTGCTTCTTCTCAGCAGTCTGGCCTTCGTCTCACAGACCCGCCCCCAGTCATCGGTCTCTTCGACTGACCCCATCACGGCCGACAGAGGAGGCCCTCCAGTCACTGACGAGGACGGTGACCGAATCCCCGATCTGCACGAGTCAATATTTGGGGATGTCAGACTGATTGAAGGCAGCACAGGAATAGTCTCGATCAACGGCCTCAATCCTATGAATGCTACCGACAACATGTCCGATCACGACAATGACGGGGCTAGTGCTCTACTCGAATTTTGTTGGCCCTATACTCTGGACACCTGCTTCGATAGACTGTCGTTGACAGGTAAGCCCCCTCAGTTCACAGAATCTGGATTGAGAGAGTACCTCGACCCAAGGGTTGCTGATACGGACGGTGACGGGCTTCCTGACGGGTACGAGATCTATATGTGCACTGAAGGTGGACTTGGCTATCAGAACGCCACTAACGCATGGCAGTGCCTCTGGTTCGATCCACTCGACCCCTCAGACTCAATCGAGGATATCGACAAGTGCGATGACTATAGTTTCGGCTGTGGCGACGGCTTCGACGTCGACAGGGATGGCTACATAGACATCGGTGAGCGCTATACGAACTCCGAAGAGTACCTGTATGGTAC
>ENA-ORXI01000395-ORXI01000395.1-sediment-metagenome-genome-assembly--contig:-NODE-395-length-36342-cov-11.387977_pt1 | contig 36342 bp, 37 predicted proteins | sample MGYA00237861_ERZ511468 | MGnify/ENA primary metagenome ERZ511468 (study PRJEB26299, sample SAMN06266213) | sediment metagenome | isolation source: Hudson Canyon methane seep mesocosm | place... | reverse complement strand
CGATAAACAGCACGTGGCATATCGGGATGACGAATAATATTGTGTGGTTGATCGATAAGATCTGCTTCGTCATACCCTGAAAAACGTATAAATATTTCATTGCAATAGGTTATTTTACCTTTGGCATCCGTTTTTGAGACGATAAAGTCCGACTCTTCCATGCGGATTTCTTCAGATGTGGGCGTTACTTTAGTATTCACAATATTACTTGGCCTATTGAACAAAAAGAATTGGAAAAATTATAGCAATAAGAATGCCATGCGGCTATTGCTATAGTGAATCAATGTTTTGAATGATTTGGAACTGTTAGATAAAAAAATAGCGGCACAAATTGCCGCTATTTTAATTATTTAAAGCCGAATGCGTCAGATTAGAACAATAATGCCCAGCCTAATTCAAGTTGGTATTGTTTCATTTCTAACTCAACAGTTTGAGTCGCATTAATTTGGCCTGACACGCTATATGATGGAGCATACATAGCCGCAAAGTTAATTTCTTGACTACCATTATCAAATTTCTTGGTGAAACCAGCAGTGAAATGTTGTTCCATTACACCGGGTGCTAAAATATTAAAGAATGCTTCAGTTTCTGGAATGGGTTGATTGCCATGACTATAACCTGCACGCCATGTCCAATCATTAGCCGCTTCATATTGCACGCCAAATTTAACTGTAGTCATATCTTTCCAGCCAAAACCGATACCTTCATCACCACCAAGGCATGATGAGTTGACTGGACCACTTGCACCGCAAGTATTAAATGCCGGTTGCATTGTGTTACCTACGGCATCAATGGAGCTGTACCATGTTTTTTGAACATCAAGTAGCACGGTGAGCTGTTCAGTTGATTTCCATGCTAAGCCAATGGTAGCTGAAGCAGGAATATCCATATCACCTTGTTCAGCAAACAAACCTTGGTAATCATCTAACTCACTCATATAAACTCGTGAACGGAAACCACCACCTAGGGTGATTGTTTCGACAACAGGTAAGATAAAACCAAGATTAATGCCAGCGCCAAATGAATCTTCATGACCATTATTCGTCAGGTTTTGAGCTGAATTAGAGAGGCCTGAAAAGTTAGCAAGCCCTTTTGCCTCAAAGGTTTGATAAGCCAAAATAGCTGACACACCAATAGCGGCATCATTATCAAAACGATGAGCAAAAGTTGGTGCGAGGAATAGCTGTGCCAAATCAACACCAGCTGTTCCAGCTCCAAAGGTACCCATGCCACCATTATTTGCATCTTTAGCTGAATAATCTGTATTCATACCGCCATTGCCATAAAGCGTTAGACCAAACGCGCTATGGTCATTGAGCTGCCATGTCGCACCCATTTCAGGAAGAACAAAGTACTCTCGGCCACTGTCGACTTTTCCAGGTGCTAATTCTCCAGGTTGAGCTGTTCCACCTGTCACATCATAACTACGGCGAGGACTAAAGACGGCAGCACTGATATCTACACGGTTACCAATAAAGGCAATGCTTGCAGGATTGATTGCCGCACTTAATGTTTCTTGCGGTAGAGCAACACCGGTGCCTGCCATGCCTCGAGATTTAATACCATAACCGTGAGCAAGATAACCATTGGTTGCAAAAGCGGGAGAGATTAGCGAAGCGAGGACGCCTGCTAAGAAGAGTTGACGTAAAAACTGCATGTGAATTCTGACCAGATAAATTAAACGAAACACGCAATTGTACGGGAAATAATAACTACTGGCACCTACATTAGTGTTTGATTATTAAGTGAATATTAATGTATGGAGCTTGGAGTCAGCACAGAGCCAAGGAGATTACAGAGAAAATATGCAGCCATGATTATCCCGTGCTATCCAAAACGAATTTGTTATTCAGCTTAAACAATATTGCTATTTACTTACTTATCCAGAGTTCAGTTATATATATTCTCCGTGATCTTTGTGTTTCAGAGGTGAATATTAATGCGCTTGTTCCCAATTATCACCTGTATCCATGCCTACTTCTAATGGCACATCAAGTTCTACTGCATTAACCATAAACTGTTCCACTTTAACTTTTGTGGCTTCAATTTGGTCTGAAGGAACTTCAAATACTAGCTCATCATGAACTTGCATAATCATGCGAACTGCGGAGTTTTCACTCTTTAACCATTGGTAAATATCAATCATTGCTCGTTTAATGATATCTGCTGCAGTACCTTGCATCGGGGCATTGATTGCGGTGCGTTCAGCATATTGGCGGCGCATACCATTGCTGGCGTTGATTTCTGGCAGAAATAGGCGGCGACCAAATAGAGTTTCTACATAACCATCAAGTTTAGCTTGCTCACGCGTGCTATCCATATAGCGTTTAACACCTGGGTAACGTTCAAAATAGGTGGTCATATAGTCTGCTGCTTGATGACGTTCGATACCTAATTGTTTCGATAAACCATGAGCTGACATACCGTAAATTAATCCAAAGTTAATGGCTTTTGCACTACGGCGTTGATCGGTTGTTACATCTTCGGTGGAGACATTAAATATTTCTGAGGCGGTATGCCGATGAATATCTTCCCCTGCTGCAAAGGCTTTGAGTAAGCTCGCATCTTGCGACAAGTGAGCCATGATTCTCAATTCAATTTGAGAGTAATCGGCAGCGAGCAGAGTGTAACCTTCCGGAGCAATAAAGGCTTCTCGAATGCGACGACCTTCTTCACTACGGATAGGGATGTTTTGTAAATTAGGATCGGATGATGATAAACGGCCTGTTGCAGTAACCGCTTGATGATAAGAGGTATGCACACGACCAGTTGCTCTATTAACTTGCTCTGGTAGGCGATCTGTATAGGTTGATTTGAGTTTGCTCAAACTACGGTATTGCATGATGACTTGCGGTAAGTCATAACCCTCATCAGCTAATTCTTGTAAAACGCCTTCAGCAGTCGATGGTTGACCTTTTGGTGTTTTTTTCAAAATAGGCAACTCGAGCTTTTCATAGAGAATGGCCCCAAGCTGTTTGGGAGAGCCAAGGTTAAACTCTTCACCGGCAATGTCGAAAGCTTGTTGTTCAAGTTTGACCAGTTTTTGGCCTAACTCATCACTTTGTTGTTGCAACATCCAAATGTCGATATTGACACCATTGCGCTCAAGAGAATTGATCGCGGGTAATAATGGCATTTCAAGCTCGGTGTAGACTTTTTCTAGTTCAGGAATTGCTTGTAATTGAGGCCATAAAGTTTGATGTAATTGCAGTGTGATATCAGCATCTTCTGCAGCATAAGGAGCGGCTTGTTCTAAATCTATTTGGTTAAAAGTAAGTTGTTTTTTACCCTTGCCAGCAATATCTTCAAAATGGATCGTACTACGACCAAGATACTTTTCAGCCAATGAATCCATATCATGGCGTGTTGCTGTGCTGTCTAAAACATAGGATTGCAACATGGTGTCATGTTGAATGCCTTGTAAGTCAATGTCGTGATTAAGTAGTACATGACGATCGTATTTTAGATTTTGCCCTACTTTGAATTGTGTTGGATCTTCTAATAAGGGTTTGAAAAAATTAAGAACATGGTCAATGTTTAATTGTTCAGGTGCATCGATATAATCATGAGTAAGAGGAAGATAAGCCGCTTCGCCAGCCTTAACGGCGAACGATAAACCAACAATTCGAGCATCAAGATAATTGAGGCTAGTTGTTTCAGTATCAAAGGCAAATAACTCGGATTCTGTTAGAACTTTTAGCCAGTGCTGTAGGCGTTCTTCAGTGAGAATTGTTTCGTAGTTCTGTTCTGTAGAGGCTGCTGGCGGGGTAAATGTAGTCCGACTAATCGGTGCCTGCATATCATTATTAGTAGTATTACTTGCTTGGGCTAGTTCTTTGGTCCAGGTCTTAAATTCAAGGTTTCTAAATAAATCTAATAGGGCCACATTATCTTGTGGCTTTAATTGTAGGCTTGTCGGCGTATCATTTAATTCCACATCGAGTTTGATGGTCGCTAGATCATATGATAATGGTAGATCTGCAGCGGCATCACGTAGTTTTTCGCCCATCTTACCTTTTACTTCATCAGCATGAGCGATGACACCTTCTAATGAATCATATTGTTGTAATAACTTGGTGGCTGTTTTGGGACCAACACTTGGCACGCCGGGGATATTATCTACTTTGTCACCCATTAGAGCTAGATAATCAATGATGCGGTTAGGTGCAATGCCGTATTTATCTTGTACGGCTTGAATATCCGTTATGGTATTACTCATGGTGTTAATTAAGGTCACATGCTCATTGACCAATTGTGCCATGTCTTTATCACCCGTTGAGATGACCGTTTCTAATTTAAGATCTGTTGCCTGCTGAGCTAAAGTACCAATAACATCATCGGCCTCAACACCTTCCACCATTAATAATGGAAAGCCCATGGCACGCACAACATCATGCAATGGCTCTATTTGTTCGCGCAAATCATCAGGCATGGGCGGGCGAGTTGCCTTATATTCTGGATACATATCATTGCGAAATGTTTTTCCCTTGGCATCAAAGACGACAGTGACAAGCTCTGGCTTATAATCACGTAAGAGTTTGCGCAACATATTTACAACACCATAGATAGCCCCCGTTGCCAAACCATCAGCATTGGTGAGCGGCGGCATCGCATGGTAGGCACGATAAAGATAAGATGAGCCATCAACGAGGATAAACGGTGCAGTTGTATTCATATGAGTGTTATTACGTTAGTTATGTGATAAATGGTGCTTTAATCATCGTATCGGAAATGATATCTTTAGTGGAAATATTTCGGAGTTCGATCATGTTTTATAAAACAACTTTAACGCCTATTGTATGCGCTGTTGCATTAATTATGTCAGCGAATGTTTTTTCTGCAGCTGATATTGAGAAGCCACCTGTTATTCCTAAGCCATTACAGGATGGGGAAACGATTGAACCTGAAATTAATATTATTCAAAAAGATGATCGTACAATTGAAGAATATCGCGTTAATGGTCAGCTTTATATGATCAAAGTTATCCCTGCTATCGGCCTTCCATATTACTTTATGGATACGGATGGAGATGGTTCGCTAGAATCAAAACAGTTTGAGTTAGATTCTGGCCCGATACCTAACTGGATTCTACTTCAATGGTAAGCCCACGTTTATAGGTTTAGGTTCATATGTCAGTTTATACAGAAGTCGGACGCGATGAATTAGTTGCGTTCTTAAACGATTATGCCGTTGGTGAATTAGTGTCTTATGAAGGCATTAGTGACGGTATTGAAAACACCAATTATTTTGTTAATACCGAGCAAGGTCAATTTGTCCTTACTTTGTTTGAACAACATGATTTTGATGAGTTGGGTTATTTTCTGGATGTGATGACCTTTTTCTATCAACACGATATTCCCTCTGCCCACCCAGCAGCGGACAAAAAAGGCCAATATCTTAAAACACTATGTGATCGTCCTGCAGCTCTTGTTATGCGGCTATCTGGTCGCGGTGTAAACTCCGTCGCTACAGTTGCACAATGCCGAGAGATTGGTAATGTGCTTGGAAAAATGCATCTCAAAGGTCATGAGTTTGAATCTCAGCGGACGACTGAACGAGGTCATGACTGGCGTCAACAGATTGCAGAAAAAGTCTTACCATTGCTTGATGCGAATGCAACCGAACTATTACAAGATGAGTTGGCATTTCAAGCTGGCTATTCAAGTCTAGATTTGCCTTTTGGCGTCACTCATTCTGATTTGTTTCGTGACAACGCCTTGTTTGATGGTGATGAGTTAAAAGGCATTATTGATTTTTATTATGCCTGTGATGAATACCTTCTGTATGACTTAGCTGTTACCGTCAATGATTGGTGTGTTGGTGATAATGGTTTAATTGATGCAGAACGATACAAAGCATTGATGGCCGCCTACGCGGAACAACGACAACTTACTGCAAATGAAGTCACGAATTTTAATCTCGTCTTACGTGCCGCCGCATTGCGATTTTGGCTTTCACGTTTGCAAGATAAGTTGTTTCCTCGCGAAGGTGAGCTGACACAAATTAAAGATCCAGATGCGTTTTTGAAAATATTATCACAACATCGAAGTTCTGCTTCTGTTGGTATAGCGGCTATCAGAGAACTGAGAGCATAAATGTTTTACGTTAACTGATTAGTCATATCTTTAATATAACAAGCCCTTGCCATTTTCTTGAGTTTTGAAGCTGCGATGAATCTATAGATAGTGTTCATCTTATCTCTTCTTCTAACCAATCATTAATTCGTTGTGCATCGGTGATGTCATCACCTGTTGGAAAGCCATCCAAAGGTTTGCCTAAATTTAATGTGTAATGACCATTGTCGTCCCGTCCGGGGAACAAAAGGAATGACGGTTGCGCCACTCATTTTTACAAGGCAAGATGTTGAAGGTGCTGTGGCTGAGGTCACTTTAAAAAATGTAGAAAATACACTTGCTGTACGACTAAAATCTTGGTCGGGTGCCATACAAACAATTTTGTTTTTACGTAGGGCTCGAACCATTGTTCGTGGATCATCTCGCAAAAAAATCCTTTACAGAATGCGAGCATATTTGCATCCCCCTCTATATTATGCATAAAAATGATATAATTTTAGCTTTTGATAAATCGGATGTTCGTGTGGTAAGAATACAAAAAAATGAGTGGTTTATGTGGTTGCCTGTCTTGGCTTTAGCTGCAGTGCCATTTGGTCGTTCAGTCGAGTTGTTTGTTTTAATTATGGCCATTATCGGCCTAAATGATTTAATCCGAGATCATAAACAGATACGAAAAAATGCAGCACTTGGTATTTTCAGTTTATTTTTTCTATTATTCTGGCTGCCAGCATTAGTATCATTAGTGGATGCCATTAATATAGAAAGATCGGCTAAAAGTGTCGGGGGAATGCTTCGTTTTTATTTGGCGGGTGTGTTTATTATAAGCAGGATAGACACGTCTAAAATGCATCAGAAAATAGGTCTTTCTTTAGCCGTTGTAATTGTGTTTTGGGCGATTGATGGCTGGATTCAAGCTATATCAGGTGCGGATGTTTTTGGAATTGTGACCGCTTCCTCCCATCGTATTAGTGGTGTTTTTGGAGAGAATGCACGCTTAGGTTTAATGATTATTCCCTTTTTCAGTATCGCTCTTTTAGCATTATATAAGCAGCTCGGAATTAATTGGGCAATAGTTATCGGGCTATTATTATCAGCCACAATTTTAATTAGTGGGGATAGAGCTGCTTGGGTATCGTTAGTCGTAACACTCTGCTTACTTATTGCTTTATTTGGCGGACGACTTCTGAAAATATCAATCAAACAGGTAGGTATAGTATTGCTTGGCTTATCGGTCGTTCTGATTACGGTTATCAATATTCCTCAGTTTCAAAAAAGGTTGGAATCTGTTCTGGTAGGATTTGATGGTAGTTATGAGTCAGTAAATAAAGCTTCATCTTCTCGACTTCCTTTATGGTCAACAGCCTATAAAATGTTCAAAGAAAATCCGGTTAATGGTGTCGGCGTAAGAAGTTTTCGTTATGCTTATCCTGACTATGCATCACAAGATGACCCTTTTGTTGATTTCTCATTACCGAAAGAAAAACAAAAAGGGCAAACTCATGCTCATCAAGTTGTGTTGGAATTTGCATCTGATACAGGCGTGATTGGTTTAATCGGGTATACAATAGCATTATGGCTGATTTACGTTAAATGGCTACCTTTGGCAAAGCGTACAGGTGCCACTATTTCATTGGGATATCTAGTCGCATTAGCCGTTATATTCTTTCCAATTAATACACATCAATCTTTTTTCTCATCTCATTGGGGGCAAATTGTGTGGATGCTAATAGCTCTAGCAATATCGGCGCTGGCGGCCGAATGTGGCAGAGAAAACTTGGCAATATTAAAACGATACCGGAACAATAGTGATTGAGTTTTTTTCACTAGACGCTGCATTTTCATCTGGCGGAAATCGCCTGTGTTTTGTTGATCCTAAAGATCCGTTACGTTGTATTAAAATTGCACGTCCCGAACGTACTCCCGAAATAAAACGAGCAGCAAAGTCTTTCCCTAGCAATATGCGACCTCTATCTTACTTCGATGAGAATGTATCTGATATGTCTGTGTATGAGCATATTGATACTACCATCGGCAATGATGCCTATAAGTTAATGCCTAAATGTTATGGCTATGTTGAAACGGATTTGGGTACAGGCTTAGCCTTTGAAATGATTAAAGATACGGATGGTCAGATCTCGATCACCCTAAAACAGTATGTTTGGCAAAATGGAATAACGAAGACATTAGAGCACGCATTAAAAGAATTTCTTGAGCTTTGGCAAATGCTAGGAATGCCCTCACGTAATTTGTTATTGCATAATATCGTGGTGCAACAAGATATTAGTGATAGAGGCTCAATAATTCAACGCCTTGTTGTTATTGATGGCTTAGGTTGGCCGGATATTGTGCCATTGGCTTATTATATTAGGCCATTAGCACGCTATAAGGCACGACGAAAAGCCGCGAGAGTTCGTGATGCTATTGGTAAGTTGCTCAATAAAAAGGCAGTAGGCGGTGATTGGGGCTTAAGAGGATGGATGGATGACGAACAGAGGCGATAATGACTGATAATAAGCAAATTAATCCATTACGTGTTGCTCATGTACTTGCAGGTGCTCCACAGGGCGGTGCTGAAAACTTTTATACTCGAATAGTTTGTGAGTTAGCAGCAGAGAAAGAGTTAACGCAATGTGCTTTTACTCGTGCTCATGAATTAAGGAGGCAGGCATTTTCAGCTGTAAATGTAGAGATGCAAGCATTCAAGTTCGGTAGTTTCGTGCATTGGCTTGATCATTACCAGTATCGTCAAGCATTAAAAAAATATGACCCTGACATTGTACTTACTTATATGAATCGAGCTACATCACTGACACCGCGAGGAGACTACAAGCTGGTGGCTAGATTAGGTCACTATTACGATATTAAATATTATAGGCACTGTGATTATTGGATTGGTATTACCAAAGGGATCTGTGCGTATTTGATTGAATCAGGACTACCTGAAGATCGTGTTGTTCATATCCCTAATTTTGTAAATGAGAGTCAGGCTGAACCACTTTCAAAACAGAGCTTTTCTACACCTGAGGGCATCCCTATTTTATTCGCATTAGGGCGTCTTCATAAACATAAAGGCTTTGATATTTTACTTCGATCTTTGGCTGAAATTGATAGCGAAGCCGTACTGTGGTTAGCAGGTGATGGTCCCGAAAAAGAAAACTTACAGCAGCTTGTAAATGAGTTGGGAATTGCTTCTAGAGTTAAATTCTTAGGTTGGCGCAATGATGTGAACGCACTAATGATGACAGCAGATCTTTTTATATGTCCATCACGCCACGAGGGTTTAGGAAGTATTATTATCGAAGCATGGTTTAATCGTTGTCCAATGGTAGCGACTGAATCGCAAGGCCCCAAAGAATTAATAACAAATAAGAAAAATGGCTTATTAACGCCAATTGATGATGTATCTAGTCTGGCATCAGCAATTAACTCTTTGATACAAAACCCAGATAAGGCTAAAAAATTAGCTGAACAAGGCTATCTAGAGTATCAAAAGTATTACAGTCGCGATTGTATTATCGGGCAATACAAAGATTTTTTTAAGAAAATAACAGAATAAAATTAGTCACTCGTTCTGATTGTTCACTAACAATTTTTCTGGAATGATATCTCAAGCAACAAGGTCATGATTTTTTTCTCAAAGCTAGACTGTTTAATTTTATTTATCCTGACACAAGTCTTGATAAATTTGTAGGGTTTTTTGACATAGTAGCTGTAGTGTAAATGGATGTTCTGTTCCAACTGACGGGGCTGCGTATTGCCAATCGCTTATTTTATCAATAACTTGCTGAATATCACCAACTGCTACTTGGCCTTGAGGGAATAATGCAGCTAGTTGCTCAGCTACACCACCATGATTATAGCCAATAACAGGGATTTTCATGCTCAATGCTTCGATAGTTGTTCTACCAAATGCTTCGGGCTCTTTGGCTAAAGATAGAACAATATTAGAAATAGCTAGAATATTTTGTAAGTCATTTCTATGGCCGGTAAAGGTAATGTCATTATCCAAATTCAGCTCTATAATGCGTTGTTTGAGAGTGGCTAAAAAGTTTTGTTTACGAGGGTGAGTTTCACCTACTATAAGGCCGTGAACATTAATGCCTTTTGATTTAAGGGCTTTAATGCAACTGATGAAGTCATCCTGTCCCTTCCATGCTGTAATTCGAGCCGGTAATGTGATTATTAATTTGCCACTCAATTGTGGGAAGTCTTTTTGCCATTGAGATAGCCATTCTTCACTAGGTTGATAGCTAGGGTTATAGCGATTAGGATCAATGCCTCGATGAATAACGGTGATGTTATCAGGGTTAGTTGAAGGATAGTTGCTTGTAATATAGTCTTTAATCATATTTGATACTGCAATAACACGTTCGCCAATAGTCATAATGGCACTGTATTTGTTGACAGAGTATGGGCCGTGAACCGTAGTAACAATATGTGGACGATTATTAGCTGGCAATTTTCGCCACGCGAGATAGGCGATCCAGGCAGGTAGTCGTGATCGTAAGTGAATAATATCTGGTTGGATATCACGAAATAGCTTTCTAAGTTGCCAGATATATTTCAAGGTACTTAAACGTTTTTCACCGATAGGTAAGGTGATGTGTGTTGTGCCTTCATTTTCTAACTGTTCAACTAAACGTCCACCAGCAGAAATAACAATCGAACGATGTCCTGCCTTGACTAGCGCGTTAGCAACTTCAGTTGTACCACGTTCTACACCACCACTATTAAGTGCTGGAAGTATTTGAATAACGGTAAGTGTTTTGTTCATTGATTTAAGATCCAATCTGCGGCTCGCTGTGCTTCATTAAGTTGGTGAGCTGGGCATGTTAATTGTCGAGATTGTTGCCATTGTTGGAATGGGGTAATCATTTTACTTTGAATAAGCTCACTTATGCCATTGACGATGCGATTATTTGATTGTGCTTTTTTAAGTTCAAAACAACCAACCATAGCTCCGGCAGTAATCGCTTCATAGACCATCGATACACTGTCAGGAGATACCCATACTTGTCCTGCTTCAGCTAACTGTGCTGGAAGCCAATTACTGTCTACGTCGGCGTGGTCAATGAGGTGCTGCTCATTTAATAAATGTGTGACTAGCTGAAAAAACTCTTGTGGTGTACGGCGTGAGTTAGCAATAGTCCATGATGTTTCTGGCATTGCTTTTAGTAACGTGGAAATTTGTAAAACAATATCCTTACTATCCCATTGATAATGCTGGCTAGGCCCGCCAATCAGAATAAGGCCTGTGTTTTTATTATGGTGATTGGACGGCTTTATATTATTAACAACGCCACGTGTTGAAAGGATGTTGGTCTTTTTTTTCGGGCTGTCATGTTTGGGGATTATCATGTAATCAAACCACGGGTTAGGCCAGTAAGAACGCATTAATACAATGCGTTTTCCACCAAACCATAAGTGGGCGAGAATCATCGGTAATTGCGTCCTTCGACCCGCGGCAATTAGGTGGGTAGGTTTTGGTAAAAGAGCTAGTTGGAGATAGAGCCTGCCAAATAATAAGGAAAATAGAAAGCGAAATAGTGATGAGGGGACTACTATCTTATGACTAGTGGCAGGGGTTCTATTTTTTATTGCCTGAATTAAGCCCGTTGATTGATTTTCATGGCCTGGTTTTTCATCAGTAAATTGCCAAATTATGAGCGGGGCAGTCATCGCTTTAGTGCAAAGTGCTATGAGCAATATAAATAAAGAGGGTACCAGCAGCGATTAAAGAGATCTGCTGCAGCGTTTCAGAGGGTTTAACTTTATGATGTAAACCTGGGATGAGGTCTGCAACAGCAATATAAATAAAGCTAGATGCGGCAATAACTAAAATATAAGGTAGCAAATGTTGCATATCGGCTAATAAGAAGTAGGCGATAACAGCACCAACTACGGTACCGAGGCTTGATAAAACATTAAAAAACAGTGCTTTTTTGCGGCTATAACCACTGTGTAAAAGAATGACAAAATCACCGAGTTCTTGAGGGATTTCATGTGCTGCGATAGCAAGTGCTGTGACAATACCTAAATGAGTATCGGTTAAAAATGCTGCCGTAATTAAAATACCATCAACAAAGTTATGAATGCCATCGCCGACAAGAATTAATGTGCCAGCAGCTTTAGTTTTGTTATCGTGATTGTGGCCTGCTGATTCCGGATCGTGAACATCACAATGGTCATGGTGACAATGACGCCAAAGGACGAGTTTTTCAAGCACGAAAAAGCTAAGTAAGCCGAGTAATAAAGTTAAGCCAATATCATGGGGATCTACACCGAATTCAGGGTCTAATGCATGTGGGATTAATCCCAACAATGAAGCACCAAGCAAAGCACCAATAGCAAAGCTGACCAAATGTGGGACCGCTATATTACGGGATTTTTCAGATAGCAATAAGAATGACGATGCGAGAACGACACTTAATAAGCCACCAATCAGGCTAAAGCTAATAATCCAAAGTAATAATTCCATCGTGTTCCAGCTATGGGGTAGTTAATGTAGAGATCATACCTTATTTATGGCTGATCCAGATCATTGATGCCATTCTACCTGTAATGCCATCACGGCGATAAGAAAAGAAGTGTGAGGGATCTGAGACGGTGCAGCGGTCTCCGCCATAAATAGCATTGATGCCAACAGCATTTAATCGTTGTTTTGCGAGCAAGACAATATCGGCAAGATAATGCTCTGCGTCTGTTTGTTGAAATGCGAGGTCAGCGATGGTCGAATGCTGAGTAAATTTGGTAAGTACATCAGTACCGACTTCAAATTGATCTGGGCCAATTGCAGGGCCAAGCCAAGCCATTATATCTTGAGTGGGGCAGTTAAAATGAGATACTGTTTTTTCAATAATGCCAGCAGCCAAACTTCGCCAACCAGCATGAATCGCCGCGACACAGTCACCTTGTTGATTACACAATAAAAGTGGCAAACAATCTGCAGTCATAATCGGACAAACTTGATTAGCGCGATGACTGATGATGGCATCTGCTTCGTCACCCTCTTGCCAATTCGAAGCAAAGGAAACATCAGTTCCATGCACCTGTTTTAACCAGAGAGGCGATTGAGGTAGGCCTGCACTATTAGCTAACCAGTCCCTATTTTTATTAACGCTATCAATATTATCGCCAACATGATCGCCCAAATTGAGCCCATCATAGGGAGGCAAGCTAAAGCCACCTTGTCGCGTACTACTAATCGCTTTTACTGTGTCAGGTGCTGGCCAGTCTGGATAAATCATGTTTTAAGGGCGAGGAATGATATTAAGATAATCACACCATTGATTAAACAGTGACTTATCAAGTGCGGCAACGGTTGAACAAGGTTTAAGTTGATTGTTTTTGAGTGAATTTCCTGCAAGCGTGCAAGCATGACCACCGGCCTCACTTAAAATAAGGTGTGCTGCAGCATAATCCCATAAATGTTGTTTGGCATGAAGATAGATATGTCCGCGTCCTGCAGCAAGCCAACATAATTCTAAAGCGATAGATCCTAGGCTACGTTGAGACCCATAAGGAATTTCAGTTACTAACTGAGTTGCGAGCTCAGAGCTGAGGCGTTTGAAATCGATAAGGGCAATGGCTCGTTGTAGTGATAAGCCTGTGTCTTTAGATGATAATGGAAGTTTATTTAAATGTGCACCTTGGCCGAGTTGAGCCGAAAAGCATTCATCTCGAATGGGATCATAGACAATGCCCAAAGTCACAATACCATTCTCAATTAAAGCCAAGGATACGGAAAAATAAGGTACACCTGCCGCAAAATTACTCGTGCCATCAACGGGATCGAGACACCATAACGCTTTACTAGAAGTTAATAATGATTGTTGTTGATCAGCAGTCATTTCTTCCCCTAATAGATCAATATCGGGATAAGCCTCTTTTAAACGTGATGTTAACTGTTCCTGCATAATAAGATCTGCTTCTGTAACAACACTGCCATCAGGTTTATAGGCACGTTCAACAGTATTAAAGCGGGGCAGAAGCTCCACTTTACTGGCAGAGATAACAATGTCTTTTAACTGTTTTAAATCAATATTCATCGTGCGAGTATAGCAATCTTGCAGTGAACACGTTATTCACTTATTTCAAGGACACACAACACCCTGTAAACTAATGACACTTTATTGAACAATATTGATACGATTTAATGCGAATTACTAGATTTTATTGCCCTGAACTAAGCACTGACAATGAACTGTTCAAATTACCTGATGCAGCTCACCGCCATGCAGTACAAGTATTGCGTTTAAAACAAGGTGATGCTTTGCGACTTTTTAATGGACTGGGTTTAGAAGTTGATGCGATATTAGATAATGTTTCTAAGCGAGAGTCTGCAGTGCGACTAGGAAAGCCCCTTGTCGTTAATAATGAATCACCACTCAATATCACACTATTACAAGGCATTTCACGTGGCGAGCGGATGGACTATGCACTACAGAAAGCAGTCGAGTTAGGTGTTAATCGCATTATTCCTGTGGCAACAGAACGTTGTAATGTCCAATTATCTGGTGGACGATCAGATAAGCGTTTAGCGCATTGGCAAGGTGTTATGGTGAGTGCGTGCGAACAAAGTGGCCGCAGTATACTGCCTGAGTTATCTCCTATAATGTCTTTAGATGATGTGTTGTTAGAGAATCAGGTAATATGCCAATTGGTATTAGACCCTCTTGCCGAGCAAGGTTTTATGACATTAGAAAAACAAGATGATATTGCTCTTTTGATTGGCCCTGAAGGCGGCTTAAGTGAGCAGGAAATAAAACAAGCCAATAGTGCTGATTTCCAATCAGTTAGATTTGGACCGAGAATATTAAGAACAGAAACAGCAACCGTAGCAGCATTGGCTGTGGTACAAACAATGTGGGGAGACTTAGGGTGATTGATAATGGTTTAACCATATTATTATTGTTTGGTTTAGCATGGTTCTGGTGGGATAGTCGTGGTGCAGCAGAAACGGCGATTCAAGCAGCCAAAAATAGCTGTAATCGTGCTGGAGTTTCATTTTTAAATGATACTGTTGGTTGGAAAAAATTGAGGTTGAAACGAAATCGTCAGGGACGAGTTCAATTTCAGAGAACCTATTTTTTTGAGTTTGCCAGTGATATGCAGCAGAGGTATCAAGGTGAAGTCATTATGTTAGGGAAATATGTGACCAAGGTAAATTTAGATGCTTATCGAGTGTGATAAGGTCTTTGGCTAACAAATTTTAAGGTAAAGAGTATGCAAAGAATAGCGTTAGTAGTGGATGATTCTCGTGTTGCGCGTATGACATTAAAAAAGTTGTTGAGTGAATATGAATTTGATGTCATCGAGCTAGGTAGTGGTGAAGAAGCCATTGACTATTTGCAAGCTGAAAACACGAAGCCAGATATTATTTTCATGGATGTCATGATGGGTGGAATGGATGGCCTTGCGACGACTAAGAAAATAAAAGCTATTCCTTCAGTGATGGATATTCCTGTGATTATCTGTACGGGTAACAATACTGAAGAGGATAAAATTAAAGCAATAGAAGTCGGCGCAGTGACAGCATTAACTAAACCACCTGCTGCTGAAGCTTTAGCTGAAATTATTGCTGGAGTGGAACGTTCAGTAACGGCTCCTGCTGTTGAGCAAGAACCTGTTGCAGCCATACCTCAATTTAATGAGGCAGAAATAACGGCCAATATATTGATGACAGTTGAGCAGGCCTTGTTACCGAAAGCACATCAGGATGCGCGTGATACAGCTGAAGAGATAAGTCGCCAAATAGTAGCTGATCTAATAGAAACACTAGTCGAAGAACAGATCAATACTCGAATGAAACAAGTTTCAGCAGAATTAACAGAACAAGTAACGATCAAAACAAAAGTTATTGTAGAAAAGACTGCTCAAGAGGTATGTACCGTTGTAGCTCAAGAGAGTGCAATGGTGGCAGCAGAAAATGCCGTGCAAGTCGTTATTGATGAAGCAGATATTACAACACAAGTAAGTCAATTCTTGTCTGAGAAAGGCGAAGAATGGCTTGCAGATCAAGAAGAAGACTTAGGAACACAATTAAGTGAACAATTAGAACGACTGATTCCTTCAATATGTACTCAATATCTAGATACTCACCTTACTGATATTGTACTGCCTCTTGTGGCCGATCAGCTTGCAGAGTCTAGGAGTGAGCCATTAGTTAATATGTCAGATACTTCGAGTCCCGATCGTAGTGATATCAATGAAATGATTAGTCTTGCTTTACATCAACATTCTAATACCGTGATCAGTCCAATAGTCAGTAATATGGTGAATAAACAGCTTGCAGCACAAACATTACTTGAACAAGATGAAGAAGCGATTGATTTGCTAACAGGGCAAATGACGAAGTTAAAAAGTATCTGCTTTGTTTTGAGTGTAGCGGTTGTAGGGCTTTTTATCGCCACCATTGTTTAAATGAATATAGCTGAAGCACTCAAATATGGCGATGCAACACTTAATCATTCAGAAAGTCCTGATATTGATAGTAAAGTATTGCTTTGCCATGTTTTAGCCTGTGAAAGTAGCTATTTTCATACATGGCCAGATAAAGAGTTAAGCGCTAAGCAAGAAACAAATTTCAAGGAATTAATTCTACAACGGCAGCAAGGTAAACCTGTCGCTCATTTAACTGGGCAGCGTGGATTTTGGTCTTTGGATCTAAAGGTCACAGCAGATACTTTAATTCCAAGACCAGATACTGAATTATTAGTTTCTCTTGCTTTAGAGAAGATAACAGTGAAGATGAAAATCGCTGATTTAGGTACGGGATCGGGCGCAATAGGTTTGTCACTTGCCCAAGAAGACCCTAGTGTTACTGTTTTTGCTTCTGATGCTTCATGGGCGGCATTAGAAGTTGCAAAATATAACGCGGTTAAATATCAGCTAAAGAATGTTCAATTTTGGAATGGCTTGTGGTTAGATGCAATCATAGATAATTGCTTAGATATGGTGGTCAGTAATCCACCTTATATTGAGGCTAATGATGCGCATTTATCTCAAGGTGATGTGCGATTTGAGCCAATGAGTGCGCTTGCATCAGGTGTTGATGGTTTAGATGATATTCGGCAGATCATTGTGCAAGCAAAACGCTGTTTAAAACCTAGTGGATGGTTGTTTATCGAGCATGGTTACCATCAAGCTCAGCAAATAATGGCATTATTTACAGACGCGGGTTTCAGACAAATTTCATCCCATCAAGATTATGGTGACAATGATCGCGTAGTGATGGGACAACTGCCGTTATATACCCATAATCAATGAAACAGCACGATTCAGTGGGATTTAAAAATGATTTAGGCAAGGCATTGATTGCAGTTAATGGTTATTCCCTTAACAAAATCAATAACGCCGCATAAAGCGTTTTTAAACCCATCGAAGAAGCGCTTGAGTCATCCCACTTCGTCGTTCCATCTATTTGCAAGGGAATAACCATTACTGCATAGATGCGCCTAGAATTGGAATGACTCAAGCACTCTGAAACATGCTGTTTCATTGAATACGGGTATAATAATCAACCCTTAATCTTCTTAGCGTTCCTGTTCAGATACTATTTTATGAATGACGATCAATTATTACGTTATAGCCGCCAGATACTGTTGCCACAAATCGATATTATTGGCCAGCAAAAAATATTAGCTAGTCATGTGCTTGTTATCGGCCTTGGTGGCTTAGGTTCACCTGTTGTGATGTATTTAGCGGCTGCTGGTGTTGGACAGCTAACGCTGGTGGATGATGATGTTGTTGAAATATCTAATCTCCAACGGCAGATTATTCATAATGAAGCTGATATCGGACGTCTCAAGGTTGAATCAGCCGCAGAGACTGTAACAGCGATTAATAGTGATTGTCAGCTGGAAATAATAACAACAAGGTTGGATAAAGCTGCCTTAGAACGTGCCGTGGAAGAGGCGGATGTTGTTGTTGATTGTAGCGACAATTTTGCGACACGTTTTTTATTAAATGAAGTCACACAAGCATATAAAACACCCTTAGTCTCTGGCGCAGCAATTAGGATGGAAGGCCAAGTGACGGTGTATGATTCACGGCAAAGTGGCAGTGCGTGTTATAGATGTATTTATCAGGAAGAAGGTGAATTACAACAGACCTGCTCTGAAAGTGGCGTATTATCTCCTTTGCTAGGGATTATTGGCAGTGTACAAGCCGTTGAAACAATTAAGCTAATAGCAGGAATAGGGGAAACATTGTCAGGAAGACTATTGATCTTCGACGCGCTTTCAATGTCATGGCAAGAAATGAAATTACGACAAGATCCCACTTGTCCTGTGTGTGAAAAATAATAGAATTTAATTAGGTTTTTATGAGTATAAGTATCAATAATTCACAACTTGAACAAGCTGCTGAGATTGCATTACAACAAGCGACTAAACAGGGTGCCAGTGCTGCTGAAGTTGGGGTGAGCCATAGTAGTGGTTTATCAGTGACTGTTAGGCAGGGCGATGTTGAAACATTAGAACATAATAATGATAAGGGTTTAGGTGTCACCGTCTATTTTGGTCAGACCAAGGCTTCAGCAAGTACATCCGATTTACGTCCCGAAGCGATTGCCGATACAGTTAAAGCTGCTTGTGGTATAGCGCAACATACACAAGCTGACGAGTTTGCAGGCTTGGCTGATGCCAGTTTGATGGCAACAAGTTTTCCTGACTTGTCTTTGTATCATTCTTGGGATGTATCAGCTGAACAAGCGATTGAAATTGCTATGGAATGTGAGCAGGCAGGCTTTGATGTTGATAGCAAAATAAACAATTCGGAAGGTGCGACGGTATCTAGTCATCAAGGTGGACGAATCTATGCAAATAGCCATGGTTTTGTAGGTAGTTCAACAAGTACTCGGCACAGTTTATCCTGTACTTTAATTGCCGATGATGAACGGGGAATGCAGCGAGATTATTGGTATGACATTGCTAGAGATGCAGCAGATCTCGATTCTGCTTTAGCGATTGGTCAGCGAGCAGCACGTAATACTTTACGTAGGCTTAATGCTCGAACAATCAAAACGGGAACATACCCAGTTATTTTTGCCGCTGAGATAGCGCCATCATTATTTAGCCAATTAATTAGTGCTATTCGAGGCGGTGCTTTATATCGAAAATCAACCTTTTTACTTGATCATTTAGGTAAGCAGATTTTTCCAGAATTTATTCATATTCATGAGCAACCCTATTTATTAAAAGCATTGGGAAGTGCAGCCTATGATGGTGAAGGTGTTGCCACTCAAACCCGAAATATTGTGCAAGAGGGTGTGCTACAAGGCTATGTTTTAGATAGTTATTCTGCTCGAAAACTGAATATGACAACAACAGCGAATTCTGGTGGTGTTCATAATCTCACTATTGATAGCGGTGACTTAGACTTTGCTGCTTTACTAAAAGAAATGGGGACCGGGATCGTGGTGACAGAAACGATGGGAATGGGCGTGAATATCGTGACCGGTGATTACTCTCAAGGTGCAGCAGGTTTTTGGGTTGAAAATGGTGAGATTCAATATCCAATAGATGAATTTACCATTGCCAGTAATTTGAAAGATATGTTTATGGGCATTCAAGCTATCGGCAATGATGTTGAAAAACGAGGCAATACGCGAACTGGATCTGTTTGGATTAATGAGATGACTGTCGCAGGATAATTATTCCAAGTTCAGGTTAATCAAGGCTCAATTCATACTTCTTAGTTCTGAGAGCTTGAGATAATATCAGTTATATCAATGAGCTCACCAACTGCAAATAAGCTATGCAGTGTTTCTCGAACTTGTTTTATTTTATGAGGGCTACGGGGGCGAAGCTGTAATAAATTTTGATTGAGATCAGCTTCTTGTTCAATTAATGCTGGGGTGACTGGTGTTAATGTGCAGTGGTAAAAAGCGTGCTTTTCATGGTGAATGGCTTGGTTAATAAAGAAAGATTTTTGAACCGTTGTTGTTAATGAGTAGTCTGCTTGTATTTTCCATGTATCCAACTTGTCTTGATAGCAATATAGGCCAAAGCTTGAGGATACAGCAGAAGAATCATTTAATAACTGAGACATAGATAATATCTGCTTTTGAATTTCTAACCATAACTCAGTGTTGTGTTTAGCCCCTGACTTAGGAACTGACACGGCTTGTAGATAGCGTTTATTATCGCCATCTATTGCTAAATAGAATGGAATAGTTGTGAGTTGATGAGCTAAAAGTGAAGAGAAAATTTGTGTTTCTTGGCTGATCAGTACATCGGTATTGCTTTCTACTAGTTGCTCTTTATTTTCCTCTATTACTGTAGAGAAAAATTTATTTATGTCTATGTCACAGCTATAAAGTTCACGCTCTAAACCAAAATGAGAGGCACCTGAACGAAACTGGTGGTTTCTGATGATGTATGGGAGTTTTGTTAAATTTACTTTCTTGGTTTGGCCTTGCCAGCGCTCAAAATCAATACTGACTCGCGAACCTATTTTTAAGTCGACATGTCCAGGCAAGCTAATTAATAATCCCGTATCTGATACATCTGTTGTTACGATGTTGAATAGTCTATTTTCATGAGGACTATGAAGGCGAATGTTTGTGCGAATGGCAAAACGTTGATTCTCACGTTGGATATGATGTTTAAATATTGTTGGTTCAGGTATAAACCCACTCCAAGCTGTATCTTGTTGTTGAGGTTCTTTGAGAGCTGTCGCTTGACTAAGGTGTTGGCAACTATTAGTGATATTTGAAATAGTGACGATCTGAGAAATACCTGCTAAGCGCTGTTTTAGTGTGTGAGCTGCACTCTCATCAGAACTCGCGACGAGTTCTATTTCTGGTTCGAAATTATCCAGATCTACCGATGTGTTATGTGTTTGAATTAAAAATACTTGGCTACTTGTTTGTTGGCTATGCCAGTCGAGTAGCTTGGCTATTTCTTGAGGGTCATCACGATGAATAAGGTAGTGCTTAGATGAGCTATTATCCGCAAGAGTTAAAAGTAAAAAATCACACCCTTCTGCGATGATGTTATCAAAGGGAAGAAATGTGAGATCTAGTCCAGCCGTATTCTGAAGGGCATTTTCAGCAAGCTGATTCATCTGAAAAGCTTTGATGGGGTTTTCTATATCAAGAGGATTTAGCCAGAATATTGCGCTATTGAGTGTTTGGTAATAAAGGCGGAGGTAAAATTGAGTATTGAGATTAAATACCTGATCATCAATATCGAGGTGCTCTCCAGTACTATAATGTTGACTCCATCGATCTAGCCACTGCGTTAACTTATCATTGTCATCACGGTTTCGGACTAAAACAAGTTGGCTTCGAAGTTCATCATGTTCTATTTTTAATATGGTGAATGGTATTTTTGATAGTAGCAGTGAAGTTTGCTGGTTTGTGCCTAACTCAGAAAAAGTAATAGAGACTTCATCACCTTCATCCAAAGTATAAGAACGTTTGAGAGATATATTTATGGCACTAGAAGTAATATCTATTGTAGTGCCGTGATAAAGCACATCTGCTACGCGTAGAGCAATTGGTGTGGCATAGGTAATACGAGGTTCTTCACGGTGTAACTTATTGTTAAAGGAAAGTAGTTGAACCTCTGTTTGTTTGTCCTGTAATGATGGCGTTTGATCTATATGATTTGATGGAGAGAGAGATTTTAATGCTTTTAGTATGGATTCATAGACACCAATTGTGTACTGACCATTGAAGTGCTCAAGTAACTGTTTGGCGAGTAAATAAGCACGATCATCTAAATAATGAGTCTTGTCACCAAAGGTGTAAGCTTGGCATTCTCCTGCAACTTTACCGCGAAGATCTATAGCCCGATTACAGAGCTTGTTGAGTCGTTGATGTTCAAACTTCTGTAAAAATTGTTGGTTTTTAGATTTTGAGATGCTTTTTTCAGCCATGGTGACAAAGTCTTGGTTTTAGTGAGTATTGTATTCTGCTGGCGTTTTAGCGTGAATACTTAAAGCATGAATATCCTGTTTCATCAAAGCGTCGACAGTGTCATAAATAAGTCGGTGGCGTTTAATCAGCGGCAGGTTTTCAAAGTGTTCACTGACGATTGTAATCGTGTAATGACCTCCTCCCGTATTGCCTGCGTGTCCGGAATGTAAGGCACTGTCATCTTGAATATCTATATATGTGGGTTTTAGTTCAGCTAAAACTGCTTTTAATTTACTAACTGTATCGGTCATGGCAGTACTTTTTTGAACGGTTTGACCACAACATTAGCATAGACGCCTGCTGCAATATAAGGGTCGGCATCTGCCCATTGTTGAGCTTGCTCTAAATCAGAAAACTCAGCGACAACCAAACTACCGGTAAACCCAGAATCGCCTGGATCATTGTTATCAATAGCAGGGTGGGGGCCGGCTAAGATTAATCGACCTTGCTGTTGTAAGGTGCTTAATCGTTCAAGATGAGCAGGTCTGGCTTCTAAGCGGCGACTCAAACTATTGTCGATATCTTCACTGATGATGGCATAAAGCATTTATTCATTTTCCTCGTTAATTTGAGGGATTTCTTCGGCGTGTTTAGCCAGATAGATAGACTGACCAATGATGAAGACAATAGTAAGTCCTAATAAACCAAATAATTTGAAGTTTACCCATGTTGCTTCATCAAAATTAAAAGCAACATAAAGATTAGCGAGACCTGAACCTATAAAGAACACGACCCAGGCAATATTGAGTTTGAACCAAATGGCATTTGGTAATGAAATATGTTCAGCCATCATTCTTTCAAGTAGTGATTTATCACTAAATACTTGAGCAGCAATAAAAGCGAGGGCAAATAACCAGTTAACTGCGGTAGGTTTCCATTTAATAAAGTTTGGGTTTTGTAGCCAGAGTGTCGCGCCACCAAGGACCAAAACTAAAACTAAAGTAATAAGGTGAGATTTTTCCACCTTTCTTGTCATCAGCCAAGTGATAGTAACTTGTAAAATTGAGGCGATGATCATTACTGCCGTAGCCACATAGATACCTTTAATATCGTACTCTTGGCCATCCCAATGATAGATGCCACCACCAAATTTATAGGCAATAAAAAATAGGGCGATAGGTAAAAAATCAAAAAATAGTTTCATGTATATAAAGTCTTAAAAAGTAATGGCAGACATTTTAACGTAAAATAACAACTATGACTTGTTATGACTTACATTCACATTCAACCGCCTCTGATGGATCTTTGGAGCCTGCGGCACTTATTGCTCGAGCAATTGATAAAGGTGTTGATGTGTTGGCGCTCACCGATCATGATGGTACGGAAGGCATTAAAGCTGCACAGCAGGCCGCACATGGAGCAGATTTAACGTTAATAGCGGGTGTAGAAATATCGGTTACATGGGCAAAAGGGACTGTTCATATTGTGGGTTTAAATATTGATCCTGATAATGTGGTTTTGCAACAAGGTTTGACCAGTATGCGTGACTTTCGTGTTGGTCGCGCAGAGGAAATGGCCTTACGTTTAGAAAAAGCAGGTATTTCTGGTGCACTTGAAGGGGCTAAAAAATATGCCTCTGAAGTGATGTTGGGACGGTTACATTTTGCTAAATTTTTAGTTGAACATGGGCATGCTAAAGATATTAGTGATGTATTTAAACGCTACTTAGTCCGTAATAAACCTGGATATGTGCCTGGGGAATGGGCAAGCCTGACAGATGCAGTGGGTTGGATTACGGCTGCGGGTGGCCAAGCAGTGATTGCTCATCCTGCACGCTATAAAATGACTGCGACAAAACGACGACGACTTATTACTGATTTTAAAGATGCAGGTGGAGTAGGTTTTGAAGTCGTCTCTGGTAGACAACACCCTGAAGAGGTGAAAACCTTAGCTAAATTAGCTCAACAGTTTGAACTATTAGCTTCATGTGGTTCGGATTTTCATACGCCTGATAATACTTGGGTTGAATTAGGTCATCTGGCGGCATTGCCAGAGTCATGTACACCTATTTGGTCAGTATTTTAGGCAGAAAAAAAGCAGGCTATTCTTAGCCTGCTTCATCACTTTTCTTAGCGAAACTTAAAATGAGCTATCTACGTAAAATCTTTCTTGCAATGACGGGGTTTAGAATACGCCGGAAGAAAAGTTTTTATCGTGAACCAAGTCTCAACTTACGCTTAACGCCAGTAGTTATTTGCTTTAGCAATGATTGCAAATTCAAGATTCACTAACTCAACAGCACGCATTAGCATCATTGGATCTTTCTCATAAACATCTCTTACAGCATGTTTAATTTTGCCATCACGTTGAATTGTACCCACTGTTTTTCTAACGATAGTGATTGCAAGCTGGCGGCCTTCAAGTGGCGTGGCAGTAATAAGGGTTGGCATATAGTCGGCTGATTTTTTAGCATGTTCGTCTGCCATAGCAAAACCAGATAATGAAAGTGATGCAATTAGAACAAGTGCTGAAAATAATTTTGTCATGATGAAATCCTCGATGAGTTATTATTGGAATATATTGTTTGTGAACAAATTGTTCGCAAACTAATTGTTAGATATTATGTATACTTTGTCAACAATATTTTATTAAGAGAGTCTTTGGACTATGGGGCCACTACTTCACGAACAAGTTTGTTACACGCTGTATTCAACATCAGGCGTGATTACACAGGCTTATCGTTCATTATTAGAACCGTTGAAACTAACTTATCCTCAATTTGTAGTCATGATGGCTTTATTGCAAAAAGATAAAGTGTCAGTGACGCAGTTGGCGGAAACGGTGGGTTTAAGCAAAGCAACAATGACGCCATTACTTAAACGCTTAGAAGTGCTTGAATATATAAGGCGAGAATTTAAAACCGGAGATGAGCGACAAAAATGTATATCGCTTACAACGCTAGGACGAGAATTAGCCACTGACGTGGATAGAGTTGCTAAACAGGCATTGTGTGCAACAGGATTAAGTCATGATGAAGCAGAGCAATTAATATCTTTATGTCAGAAGATAAAGCTTGGATTATCATAAACAAAGTTATTGTTTTATTCTGTTGTGATTGCACTTTTATATGATTTAAGTATAAAGGTTCCTCAAATATCCGAATTTATAAGTAAGGTTATCAAATGAGCCAGTTTTTCCATATCCACCCTGAAAACCCACAAAAACGTTTAATTTCTCAATCCTGTGAAATTATTCGCAAAGGCGGCTTGGTCGCTTACCCCACTGATTCTGGTTATGCTATTGGTTGCCATATAGGTGATAAAAATGCGATGGATAGAATTCGTCGAATACGAGATTTAGATGATGACCATAATTTCACTTTAGTCTGCCGAGATTTATCTGAATTATCTACTTATGCAAAAGTGAACAATAGTGTTTATCGTGCGATCAAGTCTCATACACCAGGGGCATATACTTTTATATTGCCCGCAACTAAAGAAGTTCCTCGCCGTTTACAACATAACAAACGTAAAACAATTGGCTTACGTATTCCCGATAATCTAATTGCACTGGCTTTATTAGAAGAGCTAAATGAACCTTTGATGAGTTCAAGTTTGATTATGCCCGACGAACAATTACCGATGACTGACCCACAAGAGATCGTTGATCGTTTAAATAAGCAAGTTGATTTAGTTATTGATGGTGGTTTTGGTCATTCAGAACCGACAACAGTAATTGAGTTTATTGATGATATGCCGGAAGTCATGCGTGTTGGTTTGGGTGATCCTTCTCATTTTGAGGACTAGGCCATGTGGTGGCTAATAGCCATTATCACGGTAGCCATTTTAATTGTCTGGCTAATCAATATTGGCAACAAAGCCAATGTTGTTGATTGGGGTGGAAAAGGTATAAATTGGATCGATGGGTTTGGCCGTTTATTATGCAAGTATCTGCATCAGTTACCTGAAACAAAAATCCCCTTACCTGATACGGGTGCAGCTATCGTTGTTTCTAATCATGTTTCTGGCTTAGACCCTTTTTTATTAATTGCTGCTTCACGCAGGCCATTACGTTTTTTGATTGCCAGAGAGCAGTACGAACGACCAATATTACATTGGTTATTTAAGGCTTCTGGCTGCATTCCTGTCGATAGAAGTGGCAAGCCAGAATTGGCTTTAAGACAAGCGTTGCGAGCTTTAGAGTCTGGTGAGGTTTTGGCACTATTTCCTCATGGCAAGATCCATTTAGATTCTGATCCACCAAGAAAATTAAAAGGAGGAGCAGTTAGACTTTCAGCTTGGACTCAAACGCCTATTTATCCAGTAAGAATTGATGGTGTTGGTGGCGAAGGGCATGAAGCGCTGGCCCCGTTTATTCTCAGTGATGTTGAATTCGTGGTGGCGGAATCTTTTATTGGGGAAGGAAATGAGATGTCAGTTTCTCTTGAAAAAATCAGAAAAACAATTGAACGAAAAGAATAGTAATTAATTTCAAAGTACAACCTTCCTCCTATGAAAGAAGAAAGGTTGTACTTTGCCTTAAAAGCGATAAATGACTATTTAACTTGAGTTCTGGATGACTGTGCTTATCCATAATTCAGCTTGTTTAATATTTAGCACTATCCTCATCATAGACAATACCTTTCTCTTTTGCTTGCGACCAAATTGAACTATAGATTTTGGAATCAAGGGAGTCTTTCTTGCCGCCCGCTTCTTCGACTTCTTTTTTCAAGTAGTCACTACGTTTCTCGGCAAGAACTTTCATCTCTTTTTCTAAAACATCACGTTCCTGAGCTTTTTGTTTAATAACAAGCTCTTGTTCTGCCACAGGCATTGCTTGAATACTTACAGGTAGATCTTCATTTTTAATGCTAGATAGATCAATGTGACCACTACTAATGGCATCGACTAATTCACCATCACCTAAAAAGTTGGTTTTGCCACTTGGTGCCGCGTTAAACTCGGCACGTCGAGCACGAGATTCATCACTGGCTTCTTTATGTAGTTTTCTGGCTGCAGCCACTTTACTGGCTTGTTTTGCCTTTTCTTCTTTATCACCATAATAAAGACGCGTGGCATCTAGTTTTGCCGAAAGTTGGGCCATTTCCTTATCAAATGGACTTGCAATAGCAACAGCATTTCCTGCTTGTTCTACTTGAAAGTATTGACCCTTTCCTAAACTAGCAATCTGCTGCCAATGTCTGGTGGTTTGATTATCTTGGCCTGCTTGAATCGTATTAATGATAATGCCATTCTTTTTTGCTTGAGCCATTATTTCTGGGTATTTCATATCATCCTGATAATCCATATGAGCAGGGGCATCACCGACTAAGAACACCACCTTATAAGTTTGTTGTTCTTGACTCCATGTCATTTTATTAACAGCATCATCCAAAGCCTGATTAACACTTTCTGGTGTGTCGCCACCACCATCAGCTTCAAAGTCCATTAATTGGGCATACATAGAATCTAGGTCGCTAGATAAAGCCACATTCTTGGTTATATATTCATCACCTCGGTCACGGAAGGCAACAAGACCCATTTTGATATCAGGAGCGTTTTGAGCAGATGCCATGGTGCTAGCAATAGACCATATTTTTTCTTTAGCCGCGTCAATCAGACCACTCATACTGCCGGTCGTGTCGAGTACAAACACCACTTCAATTTTAGGATGTTCAATATTGGCGATAGGAACAATTACTGCTGGTGGATCAATAATGACTGAAGGTTCGGTATTAGCCAGTGCAGTTTGAATGGTGGGGTAGAAAGTAACGGTGATTGCCGTTGCTGCAAAAACACTCAGTGCAAGTAATTTAGTTTTCATGATTTTATCCTATTATTTGTTAGAAAGTTGTCGAACAGCTGCCTCAGCAGCACGAAAAGACTGTTGGAAATCATCTTGATTATTGAAATGTTTTGATGTGTTGGTAGTTGATTTTGAGATGCTTTTGGGAATCATCACAAACAGTGCTTGGCTGAGGAAAAAGCACCAAAGCGTTAGAAATAAACTATTGGTATGACTAGCGACAGCAAATGCAATAGCGACACTAAAGCTATTTAATGTGAGATCCATTAATGATGAAATTAAACTGGAATAAAAGTACAGTGAGCGAATTAGCCAAATACTGATCACATGACCTAAGATAAAGAGTGTTATTGGCGGCCAAGCAAACCATAAACACGTTATGCCGATAAACCATGTAGTGACAACAATAACTCGACCAATACGTTCTTTACTACGACTTAATAAATAAAGGATATAACCAAGCGTGATGCCACTAATAATTAGATGAATCAACACGCTACTTGAAAATAGTGATGATAATGAAAATAGTAGGACACTACTAACAAGACTCGTTATCAGTGCAAAGAAAATACCTTCAGCAAAAGTGGCAGTTTTCATGACTGGCTCCACTTTTGTTTTTCATGTAAAAAAGCCACTTCTACATCTTCATCTTGAATAGAAAAAGAATGAATGTCCCAATCACCATTACTGCTAGTCACAGACTTTTGTTGATTAAAAATATCTGCTTTTTGTTTCATACTATTGAGTTGCGATTGATGCTCTTTTAATTGGTTTTTTAGTTGAGTCATGTTTTCAACAGCATTTTCAATTTTTACAGTGATACTTTTTAAAATCTGCATCGTTTCAAGTTTTCGTTTTATCAAGACACGAGCTAATTCATCTTTATCAGATTCAAAACAGGTATTTAACTGATCATCTAAATCAGTTAATGACTGGATGGTGTCACCTTGTTTGCTGATTAATTTCTTTTGATCTAATTCTAATATCTTGATTTGTCGTTTATTGTGAGACAGGGTTTCTTCCATTTCACGAATAGCTTGTTTAAGTAGCAATTCTGGTTCTTCTATATGATCCAAAACTGCATTCATATCAGCATGGAATAATCGTGATAATCTATTTACTAATGCCATCATGTCTTCTCCTGTTTTTTGTGGACTGCAGGATGTATTTTAGGTGGGTCAGGATGAGTTAAATAGACACAGTTTGGTAAACATTTAAGGTTATTTTTTACAAAAAGTTTACATATCAAACAAGGGAAGGGAATACACTATTGCTATGCAAAAAAAAACCAAAATATTAATTGTTGAAGATGAGATTGCGATCCGAGAAGGCTTAATTGATGTCTTTATTTATCATGGTTATGACGTCGATTTTTCGGGTGATGGAACACAAGGGTTGCAGAAAGCTTTAACGGGATCGTTTGATCTCATCCTGCTGGATGTGATGTTACCCGGAATCAACGGTTTTGAAATTTGTAATCAGGTGCGTGAGAATGATCGAGACCAAGCGATTATTATGCTGACGGCAAAAAGTAGTGATGAAGATATTATTGAAGGCCTGACATTAGGGGCTGATGATTATGTGGCGAAGCCTTTTTCTATTGCCCAGTTAATGTTGAGAGTACAAGCAGTATTGCGTCGAACACAAAGTCTTGTGGAGCAGAATCATACGATTTCTTTGGGTGATGACATGGTGATTGATACTCAAAACCTGTCAGGTCAGCGAGGCAAAGAAACACTGTCATTTACTCGCCGAGAAATGGATATATTGCATTATCTGCAAGCCAATTCGGAGCGGCCTGTAAGCAGAGATGAGTTACTCAATAAGGTTTGGGGATATGCAGAGAATGCCGACTTGGAAACACGGACAGTCGATATTCATATTGCTAAATTACGGCGTAAAATTGAATATAACTCTTCAGAACCCCAGTATTTAGTGACCGTTCGTGGTGCTGGCTACCGTTTTATTGGCTTTGAATAATGTTCCAAACCAGACTTTCAGGGGTAACTAAAAAAAGCTTACAGCGTGGATTGACGGTGTTTTTTATCGCCTTAGCTATTCCCACTGCGATTTTAATTCAACAATCTTATAGTCGTTTGAAATGGGAGGCTTTTCATCAACATCAAGTGATGGCTGATGAGTTAGCCACGCGAATTGATAAACAATTTCTCCAACTGATTAATGCAGAAGAACAACGCCCATTTACTGATTATGCTTTTTTGAATGTTATTGGAGAGGAAGAGGCCCGGTTCTTTCAACGTTCTTCCTTGTCTCAATATCCAGTTGAATCTTCAATACCTGGTTTGATTGGTTATTTTCAGGTTGATTCCATAGGTCAGTTAATGACGCCAATCATGCCGCAGCAAAGTGAAGATGCTACTTATTATGGTATTTCGAATGAAGAGCTGGCACAGCGTGTAGAGTTGCATCGTAAGATTGAAGAAATTTTAAGTAAAAATCACTTAGTGAAAAAGCTGGGTGAACGTAGTGATGGAAAGCTCAAAAAGGATGAAGGTATTAGTCGTTCACCGAGTGTGAGTAGTATGGATTTAAGCACTCCTTTTGAGGACATTTATAGCAGCGTAGAAAGTGACAAAACTGATACAGATAGTATTAATGAAGCTGAGGAGGCATCTGTACAAGGACAGGCTGCATTTGATGAATTGAAAAAAAATGTTGCTAGTAAGAAGGTTCAGAAAAGTGCATTAGGACGAGTAGAAGATTTAGCTTTAACACAGCCATACAAAGAGCAAGAAGAAAAACAAAAGGTATTCGAAGAAGCAAGAAGACAAAGTAGTCAGAAGCGAGAAAAACGAGCTCGTTTAGAACAAAATGTATTACCTGAAGCCATTGAAATAAGAGATGAACGGAGCGATATTAATACGCTTGCACCAGCCATTAGTCAGGCTGACTTCACATCATCGCTACGAATCAATACTTTCGAAAGTGAAATTGATCCTTTTGAATTTAGCCAGTTAGAAAGTGGCCACTTTGTATTGTTTCGGAAAGTTTGGCTTAATGAGCAACGTTATATTCAAGGTGTTTTGATAGAAAGACATGCTTTCTTAGAACGTATGGTTAAACAGGTTTTTGTTGAAACAGCGCTATCAAAAATGAGCAATTTATTAGTAGTCCACCAGGGGAATGTTTTAGAGGCTTTTTCAGTCAGTGCTTCTCGAGATTATTTTTCTAGAACAAAAGAATTAAATGGAGAGCTACTTTATCAGACACGTCTGTCAGATCCCTTAAGTGACTTGCAACTTCTTTTCAGTGTTACGCAATTGCCAGCGGGACCTGGAGGCACAATTATTATGTGGTTAGCTTTAATTATGTCATTTGTTTTATGTGTTGGTTTTTATCTAATGTATCGTTTAGGTGTTGGGCAAATTAATTTAGCAAACCAACAGCAAGACTTTGTCTCGGCAGTGAGTCATGAGTTGAAAACACCACTCACTTCGATTCGAATGTATGGCGAGATGTTACGTGAAGGTTGGGCATCAGAAGAAAAGAAAAAAACATATTACGACTTTATTTTTGATGAAAGTGAGCGCCTGTCACGATTGATAAATAATGTTTTACATCTGGCTAAAATGACTCGAAATTCACAAGAAGTTGTGTTGACAGAATTCACCGTTGCAGAGTTAATGGATGGTGTTCAGTCAAAAGTATCGAGCCAAATTGAACGAGCAGGGTTTGAGCTAAGCTTAGATTGTGGGAATGAGGCAAAGTCTGTGCTAATTAAAATTGATGTGGATTGGTTTAATCAAATCATGATTAATTTAGTCGACAATGCGATTAAATTTTCAGCCCAATCAGTAACAAAAACTATTGATTTATACTGCGAAAAGTTAAGCAATGGTGACATTCAATTTAATATTCGTGATTATGGCCCCGGTATTGATAAGCAACAAATGAAAAAGATCTTTACCTTATTTTATCGAACTGAAAATGAGCTAACTCGAGAAACGGTCGGAACAGGTATCGGGCTTGCACTAGTACATCAAATGGCAGTGAGTATGAACGGTAAAATTGACGTTGTTAATAAAGAACCTGGGGCTGAATTTAGGCTTCAATTTCCTTCCATATAATATACTCTTTAATGCCGAGGACTTGATTTGCCACCTAAACCTCCCCATCTAGTAATCAATGAAAAAATTAATGATGAGGATAAAATATTATGCAAATCGATAAGTTAACTAGTAAATTCCAAGAGGCATTGGGTGCTGCTCAAAGCATGGCTGTAGGTAAAGACCATCAATTTATCGAGCCTGCACATTTAATGTTGGCTTTATTAGAGCAGCAATCAGGAACGGTAAAACCATTGTTGGCACAAAGTGGTGTTAATGTAATGGCCTATCAGGCTGAGTTACAAGCACAGCTGAGCCGCTTATCTCAGGTAGAAGGTGGCTCAGGTGATATTCATGTTTCTCAGGATTTGAACCGCCTATTAAATCAAACTGATAAGTTATCTCAAAAGCGTCAGGATCAATACATTTCTAGTGAATTATTTGTGCTGGCTGTTATTGAAGATAAACAGCAAGCAGGTGATTTATTACGTGCTCAAGGTGGCAATAAATCCACGCTCGAAGCTAGCATTGAAAAAATTCGTGGAGGAGAAAAAGTGACCGACCAGAACGCTGAAGAGCAACGTCAGGCTCTAGAAAAATACACCATAGATCTGACTGAGTTAGCTGAAAATGGAAAGTTAGATCCTGTGATTGGTCGTGATGATGAAATTCGTCGAACCATTCAAGTTTTACAGCGACGAACAAAAAATAACCCAGTATTAATTGGTGAGCCAGGTGTAGGTAAAACAGCGATTGCCGAAGGTTTAGCACAACGTATTATTAATGGTGAAGTGCCTGAAGGCATGAAGCATAAGCGTTTATTATCACTAGATATGGGCGCATTGATTGCTGGCGCCAAATTTCGTGGTGAATTTGAAGAGCGTCTTAAAGCAGTATTAAAAGACTTATCAAAACAAGAAGGCCAAATTATCTTGTTTATTGACGAGATCCATACCATGGTTGGTGCAGGCAAAGCAGAAGGTGCAATGGATGCTGGTAATATGCTTAAACCTGCATTAGCACGAGGTGAGCTCCATTGTATTGGTGCAACAACATTGGATGAATATCGCCAATATGTTGAAAAAGATGCTGCTTTGGAGCGTCGTTTCCAAAAGGTTCAAGTGGGCGAACCCTCTGTTGAAGATACCATTGCAATTTTACGGGGTTTAAGTGAACGTTATGAAGTGCATCATGGTGTAGATATTACCGATCCAGCTATTGTCGCGGCAGCAACATTGTCTCATCGTTATATTAGCGATCGTATGTTACCGGATAAGGCGATTGATTTAATCGATGAGGCTGCAAGCCGTATTCGAATGGAAATTGATTCTAAGCCTGAATCATTAGATCGAATGGAGCGTCGTTTAATTCAATTGAAGATTGAACGTGTAGCACTTAAAAAAGAATCAGATGATGCATCAAAAAAACGGCTAGAAACACTTGAAGCTGAGATGAAGAAACTTGCACGTGAGTACACTGATTTAGAAGAAGTTTGGAAATCAGAAAAAGCGGCATTAAATGGCAGTCAGCATATTAAGGAAAATTTAGAAAAAACCAGAATGGAATTAGAGTTTGCTAATCGAGATGGTGATTTAGCAAAAATGTCTGAACTCCAATATGGCAAAATTCCTGAGCTAGAAAAACAGCTTGATATGGCTACACAGGCTGAGATGCAAGATTTCACTTTGCTTCGTAATAAAGTCGGTGAAGAAGAGATTGCTGATGTAGTGTCTAAGTGGACTGGTATTCCAGTATCTAAAATGCTTGAAGGAGAGCAAGATAAATTATTGAAAATGGATGATGCTCTGCATGAACGAGTTATTGGTCAAGATGAAGCAGTGACTGCAGTGGCTAATGCCATTCGACGTTCACGTGCGGGCTTGTCTGATCCAAATCGTCCAAATGGTTCGTTTCTATTTTTAGGCCCAACGGGTGTGGGTAAAACAGAGCTGTGTAAATCTCTAGCTACCTTCTTGTTTGATACTGAAGATGCCATGGTACGGATTGACATGTCTGAGTTTATGGAAAAACATTCTGTTGCTCGTCTAGTGGGCGCACCTCCGGGCTATGTAGGTTATGAAGAAGGTGGTTATTTAACTGAAGCTGTTCGCCGTAAGCCATATTCGGTTATTTTGTTAGATGAGGTCGAAAAGGCTCACCCTGATGTATTTAATATCTTGTTACAAGTATTAGATGATGGTCGTTTAACGGATGGCCAAGGACGCACGGTGGATTTTCGTAATACGGTGATCGTGATGACCTCAAATCTTGGCTCAAACGTAATTCAAGATATGGCGGCGGAAGATGACTATGAGAAAATGAAGTCAGCGGTGATGGATATTGTGGGACAACATTTCCGACCTGAATTTATTAACCGAGTTGATGATGTGGTTGTATTCCATCCGTTACAACGCGAACAAATTCATGCGATTGCTAAAATTCAGTTGGCACATTTACATCAACGTCTAGCTGAGCGTGATATGGCTCTAGAGGTGAGTGATGCCGCGCTAGATTTGATTGCTGAGGCTGGGTTCGATCCAGTGTATGGTGCAAGACCATTAAAACGCGTTATTCAACAGCAATTGGAGAATTCATTAGCGCATGATCTATTGTCTGGGAATTTTAAAGCTGGTGATACAATTCAGGTTGATGTGGCGGGAGATAGCTTAAGTTTTACTGTTTAAAAAAATGAAGCCTTTGGTCAAAAGCTCTACTGGAAACAGTAGGGCTTTTTTATTGCGCGCACGATTTTGTTACACTCTTCACCTTTATACCGTTTTACAGTGAATATTCATGTCTGAATTTGCCAAATTTGTTGATGCTTTTACCCCCGAAGAAGTCGCTAACAAGGTTAAAACCTTAGGTGTTAGCAAGGCTAATATGTCTTTCTTACCCTTACTTGTTTTATCAATGATGGCAGGTGCATTTATTTCTTTTGGCGCAATGTATTATACCGTGGTAATGACACATCCATCTGAAGCATATGGTGCTGCTAAGTTATTGGGTGGGCTGGCATTTTCATTAGGATTTGTTCTAGTGGTTATTGTTGGTGGAGAGCTGTTTACAGGGAATAATTTGATTGTAATGGCATGGGCAAAACGACGAATTACACTAGCAAGATTATTGAAGAACTGGAGTCTGGTATACATTGGTAATGGTCTAGGTGCTTTTATTACCGTGTATTTGGTATTTGCTTCAGGTTTTCTTGATGGTGCTCATCATGCCGTGGGCGCAACTGCGCTGAAGGTCGGTTTGGCCAAGGTTGACCTGTCGACTTCGGAAGCTTTTGTTCGAGGCATATTCTGTAATTCATTAGTGTGTTTAGCTAGTTGGATGGTGTATGCATCCCGAACGGTTATGGATAAAGTATTTGCAGTAATTTTCCCTATTTCTGCTTTTGTTGCCATGGGTTTTGAACACTGTATCGCTAATATGTTTATGATTCCATTAGCCATTGTAGCGTCACTTGACCCTGAAATAGTTGCTGTAAGTGGTATTAGCGCTGATGCACTTCAAAATCTAAACTTATCAGGGTTTATCGCAAACCTTATTCCGGTTACTTTAGGTAATATCTTTGGAGGCACAATTATGGTGGGAATGTCGCTATATACTGTTTATTTATATGGCCGTGAGGAAGAGTGTTAGTTTTCACTTTGGGAAATCTTGATTAATACCCAATCTAAAGCTCGATGAGGTAATAATCGTTTAAGTGTGGCAAAAAGGTAAGTTGGAAAAGTGACGTAATAGCGTATTTTGGGACGTTTACTTTCAAGGGCATGAATAAGTTTCTTTACTACCGCTTCAGCAGGTAAGGTGAAAGGTGCTGCTGGCCCTTGCTTCGTTAACCGTTGCTCCATCACATGATACGTCTCTTGGTGAGCACTACTTTCTTTGTCTATGTTTTGCTGATATTTAGCAAAGGCATTGGCTCTAAACTGACTGAGAATTGGGCCTGGTTCAATCAAGCTGATATGAATGTTTGAACCATGTAATTCTTGCCTAAGAGTGTCTGCTAAACCTTCTAAAGCATATTTACTGGCGTTGTATGCGCCGCGATAGGCCATCGAGATAATGCCAAGTACTGAGCTATTGTAGATAATCCTGCCATGACCTTGTTTTCGCATCTGAGCAATAATTAAGTTGGTGAGCTCTTGTGTGCCAAATACATTTGTTTCGAATTGTTCGCGTAAAACGGCACGACTAAGATCTTCAACTGCACCTGGTTGACCATAAGCAGCATTATTAAACAGACCATCTATATGGCCATTGAAATGTGTAAGTGTGAAATTAACAAGACGTTTAATTGATTCGCTATCTGCGAGTTCAAGTTCAGTTGTTATAACGCCTAATTGCTGAAGTGGGACAGCATCTGAGGCATTTCTAACCGTAGCAATAACATTGTAACCTTGTTGGCGAAGTACTTTTGCAGCACATAAACCGATGCCACTAGAGCAGCCTGTAATGAGAATGTTTTGTTTTGTCATTGCCTGAGTTTAAAATCATTTCCTCAAGAGGGCAAGACATAGAGTGT
>ENA-ORXI01000394-ORXI01000394.1-sediment-metagenome-genome-assembly--contig:-NODE-394-length-36403-cov-8.176595_pt1 | contig 36403 bp, 37 predicted proteins | sample MGYA00237861_ERZ511468 | MGnify/ENA primary metagenome ERZ511468 (study PRJEB26299, sample SAMN06266213) | sediment metagenome | isolation source: Hudson Canyon methane seep mesocosm | place: USA:Hudson... | reverse complement strand
AAGATCAAAGTTTTTTACTGGTTCTAAGGTTCGAACTCTCTGCTCTAATAAATCTTTTACATTTGATTTATCTTTATTAATACCTTCAACCCAATTTTTTTCTTCTCTTGAGCTTATCATCATAAACTCCTAATAATTTCTTAAATTATATCCATAAAACAATTTAAAAACAAGGATTCGAATTCTTATTTATTCTATATTTTTTCGTATAAATTATTTATACAATTATTTATACAATTATTTACTAAAATATTCAGTAGGTATATTTGGCTATAATTCTAAAATTAAATATAAAAAAGAGGTATCTATGGCAGCTAATGCAATTATTCATAAGGCTTTAATAAATATAGCTAATATGGACACACACTATTATAATGAACATAATTTAACACTAGCACAACATCCATCAGAAAATGATTTACGATTGATGATTAGAATTATTGCATTTATATTAAATGCAAATGATACATTATTGTTTACAAAAGGGATATCTGCTGATGATGAACCTGATTTATGGCAAAAAAGTTTAGGTGGAGATATTGAAGTCTGGATAGATGTAGGTCAACCGGACGAAAAACGAATAAAAAAAGCTTGTGGTCGTTCAGAAAAAGTAATAATATATACTTTTAAAGAAAGTGTCGCACGTACATGGTTCAAGCAAATAGAAAATTCTCTAAGTCGTTTTAAAAATCTTCAAATAATATACCTAAATATACATGGAAACGTAGAGTTACTTACAAGCAGATCAATGAATATACAGTGTAATATACTTGATAATGAACTTACTTTAATTGATGAGAATAATAGTATTATAGTCACTCAAGATATATATAAATAATATGATTGACGTATAATATTAGTCTTTTAACTCTATCTTTTATTTAGTTAGTAATTTAAATATTTTGTCTTTATCACAATAAGAAGATAAGGAACCATCATCCAAATTATAATACCAACCATGAATTTGTAGCTCATTTTTATCAAACTTTTTTCTTATGATAGGATAAGTTAATAAGTTTTGCATTTGAAAAACAATAGAATTTTTTTCTGTTGCTCTGTATAATTCTTGTTTATTTGTATACTCTTTTTTTAATGTAAACTCTTTTACGGGTTTTGCAATCTCTAACCATTTTATAATATTTGTATTTTCTTTTGGGATTTCATTATATAAACTTTCACATGCTCCACAGTGAGAATGTCCACAAACAATTATATTTGAAACTCCTAAAATATTAACCGCATATTCTATAGCAGAAGCGACACTCGAAAAATCTTTATCTGAATTAAACACAGGGACAAAATTACCTATATTTCTAAGTACAAATAAGTCCCCTGGTTTATTACCAAACATAAAATCAGTTGTAACTCTACTGTCACAACAACTTATAAGTAAAACATCTGGTTTCTGTCCATTTTTAATAGAATAATCCAGATCTTCTTTGAAGTCACTTATATGATATCTTTGAAATAGTATATTTCCTCTAATTAAGTTATTTATTGTATTCATAAGAATATGATACTTATAATAAATGTAAAAAAAATCAAATTTTCAATAAATTTAATTTTTTATATTGTTATAGAGAATTTAGCACCTTGATTTTCATTTATAACTGTAATAGTACCATTCATTTTTTCTTCAATTATTAGTTGAGTCATATATAAACCAATTCCTGTACCATAATCAAATTTAGTAGTAAAATATGGATCAAATATTTTTTCTATTATATCTTCGTTTATACCATTTGCATTATCTTCAATACATAAAGATATTTTTTCATTTTTTTCTAAATAAATTTTGATATATGGATTATTTATATCTCTTTCTATTAAAATATCTTTTGCATTTGTAATTATATTCATAATAGCTTGTGAATATTCATTTTTATATCCATTTATTTTATGATCATCATCTATATTTACTATAAGTTTTATATTATTGACTTCTAACATTGACTTGACTATATTACAAGCATTTAGAACTGCTTCCTTGATTAAAAAATCCTCTTTTTTACTATTTGGGTTAAAAAAGTTTCTAAAGTCATCTATTGTTTTTGACATATACTCTAATAAATCATTTGCTTCATCTACTCTTTCATTTAAATATTTTTTATTAAGTTCCTTAAATGTATATGCAGATTCAATATCTAAAAACAAACCAGATATTTGACTCAAAGGTTGTCTCCACTGGTGAGCGATATTTGCAATCATTTCACCCATAGAAGCCATTTTTGATTTTTGAATTAAAATCTTTTCTTGTTTTGCTTTTTCAATTTTAAGTAAAGTTCTCTCCGTAATATCACGTAAAGAGGCAAAAAGTAATTTTTTATTATTATTGGTATATATAGCAATATTTAATTCAATCGTTTTTATATCATTTTCTTTTGTTCTCATTTGAACTGTACCAAAAAAATATTTTTCTTTTAAAATTTGAGGTAAATTTAAATCAAAAAACAGATCAAATAAATCTTTTTTATACAAGTCATCTTGATTATACTTAGTTACTTTTATTGCAGTTTTATTACAACTAATAATTTTAGCCTTATTTTCATGTACTATCTCAGAAATCAAAAATGCGTCATTACTATGATGAAATAAAAGATGATATTTTTCTTCGTTTAATATTACATTTCTTTTATACTCTTCAAATATACTTCCAAGTTTTTTTGTAACCAATAATGAAAAAATAAAAAATATCAGAGTCATAACTGTAATCAAAATAACTAATTTAATCACTTTGTTATACATATTATCAAGTGATATACTTCTTTCTTTTTCAACAGATTTATATATATTATTTAAATCTACACCTACAGCAATTAAATATCTAAGATCATTAAGAAAAGTAGCATAAATCAATTTATTATTCTTGTCATAAAAAAGATAATCATTGCCTTTATAGTTTGTATCTATAAGAAGTTTTTCCATCGCTTTATGTTCATAATGATTGGAAAGAATATGTTTTTCAATTAAAAGTTCACTCTCGTTTATGATATTTTTTAAACTATTTATTTTATATATAAATATATATTCTTCTGTATCATAGTTTTGCATTGAGACTTTTTTCTTGATTTTATCTTTTAATTCATTATTTTCTTTTAGTATATAAGTACCTGAACCTATTATTATTCCTAATTCTTTAAGATGCCTAGAATATGTAATTTTAGTTGCAGAAATACTACTATTTGGTTTGTACCAAGAATACTGCTCAAAATTTTGTATATTTTTATTATTATGAATCATTTCATTAATAAATTTTTTACCATTTATATCTTCAAAATCTAAGAAATTTTTATATTCATCTTTTGAATTTTCACTATTTAAAATTAAAAAACCCTTTGTATCTAATATAAAATAATTAATATCATTTTCTTTTTGTGCTAGTTGTTTTACAGATGATTTTATCAAATTTATTTGATGTTCTTTAGACATATTGAGAGTCTCTTGATATAAAGATTTTGCTAAATTATAAGCAATAATAGATTGGTTTTGTATTCTATGTTTTTTATTATTTACAATTGATAGTTGTTCTGACTGAATATCATTTTTTAGATTTACGACTGTAGTTTTTAAATAAAATTTTTCTCTTTCAAGAATAGTACTTTTAAAATTTTTTATATGGTTTTTGAAATTATTATATTCTGTATTTATAAGAGTAACACCTATTACAGTTGCAACAATGATAATGATAATAGTAGAACTGAGCAAGGTTATTTTTTTAATTCCTTGTTCTATATTTTTATTATAATTCATTATTTAATTTTAATTTATACCCCATATTTGAAATGTTTTTTATACAATTAAAAGGCAATTTTTTACGTAAAAAGCCAATCGTTGTTCGTAAAGAATTTAAACTCATATACTCATCTTCCCACACATATTGTTCAATCTCTAAATAACTAACTACCCTATTTTTATTTAAAACTAAAAGTTTTAAAAATAATAGTTCTTTTTTATTTAGTTCTATCATTATATCATTTAAATAAAAAAGTGATGTACTTTTGTCAAAATAAAAATCTTCTCCTAAAGGTACTTCAATATCACTCTCTTTTTCTAAATCTTTTACTGCAATTGTTAGTGCTGGAATGAGATTTCTACTAGTAAGAGGTTTGATGATATATTTTTCAAGTTTTAGATCTATTGCATCCATTAAATAATCTTTCTCACTAAATGCTGTTGAGATAATTATTTTAATAGTATTATCAAATTTCCTAATTTTTTTTATGAGTGTTAATCCATCCATTTTTGGCATATTTATATCAGTTAATATTATATCAGGATGATATTTATTATATAAATCAAAACCTTCTTCCCCATCTTTAGCTTCATATAGTTCATTAAACATACGAGCTAAAGAACGAGAAGTAGCTGTTCTGACACCTTCATCATCTTCAATATATAAAATAGTATATTTTTTAAAATTTTCCATAACTACCCCTTTTCAGGTAAAAGGCATTATGCCTCTTGACCTTTTTTTCTGTTAGCTATAAATTCACTAATTACAGGCATTAGCAATAATATAACAGTTATTATTAATATTGTTAAAGTAATTGGTCTCTCCCAAAGGAAAGCAAATGAACCATCACTAATAGTTAATGCACGTCTTAAATTATCTTCCATCATACCACCAAGGATAAATCCTAATATCATAGGTGCCATAGGAAAATCTATGATTCTTAAAAATAGTGCAACTACTGCAAACATTGTCATCATATAAATATCAAAGTTATTAAAGGTAACTAAGTATACTCCAATTAATGAGAAAAAGATAATTAAAGGTAACAATAACTGTTTAGGAATTGTTAATAACCTTGCAATATATGGAATTAGTGGTAAGTTTAAAACTAATAATACTACATTCCCAATATACATAGAGATAATAACTGACCAAAATAATGCTGGATTATCAACATACATAGTAGGACCAGGTTGAATACCATAAGATATTAATGCTCCTAAAATAATAGCAGTTGTTCCAGAACCTGGAATACCAAGTGTTAATAAAGGTACAAAAGAACCAGAACAAGCTGCATTATTTGCACTCTCAGGAGCTGCTAAACCTTTTATACTTCCTTTTCCAAAGTTAAGTTTATCTTTTGCATTTGCAATACTTCGCTCCATACCATATGCCAAAAATGATGCAATAGTAGCACCTGCACCTGGTAATACTCCGACAAAAAATCCAAGTACAGAAGAACGACCAACAGTTGGCGCCATCTCTTTTACTTCTGCTCTTGTAATTTTTAAAGAACCAATATCTTTTTTAAGTGCATCTAATTCTTGTTTAGATTGTTTTTTATTTTCTAAAATATTCATCATTGCTTCAGACAAAGCAAAAGCTGCCATAGCTAGAAGTAAAAATGAAATACCATCAATTAAATCTAATCTACCAAAAGTAAACCTAGGAATACCAGAATCGGAATCAGTCCCAACAGTTGCAAGCATCAGACCAAAAATAGTCATAATAGCTGCTTTTAAAAACTTACCTTTTCCTGCAAATGCGGCAACTGCCGTTAACCCTAATACCATCAATGCAAAATAATCAGAAGATTGAAAACTCAAACTCACATTTGCTAATGCGGGAGCTGCGAATAATAAAAATACAGCAGCAATTGTTCCACCAGTAAAAGAAGAATATGCAGCAATTGCTAGTGCTTTCCCCGCTTGACCATTTTTAGCCATTGGATAACCATCAAATGAACTGGCAACCGTTCCAGCAACACCAGGTGCATTGATTAAAATTGATGAAGTTGAACCTCCAAAAATAGCACCATAATAAACTCCTGCAATTAAAATTAGCCCAGAAGATGGCTCCATTCCATAAGTAATTGGAATCATTAATGCAATTGCAGAAATTGGTCCCAAACCAGGTAACATTCCAATAAATGTTCCAGCAAAACATCCTACTGCAACCATTAAAATATTATACATTGTAAATGCGGTTATTACACCTGCGAAAATTCCTTCCATCATGATTGATCTCCTATAAAATATTCATATAACATTCCAGGGTCAATATACACACCTAAAACATTGTTTAACAATAAGTAAAAACCTATTGACACGCTACACGAAATTAATAATATTCTTTTTATATTTCTCTCTTTTAGTAATATAAACCCAATAAATAAAAATATAATTGTTGAGATAATAAAACCTAATGTTCTTATAGTAAAACCATAAAAAAGCATTGCTAGCACAAAATATATTGTTGTTTTAAAATCAAGACTTTTTACATAATCCATCGATAAAAAATCTTTGTCTTTTTTTACAAATGATAAAATCAAAATTAGAAGGGAAACAACAATTCCAAATATTCCAATATAATAGGGAAAAGTAGATGCTGTCATTACTTCAAATTGACTACCTGGCATTTTTTTAATACTAAATACATTAAAAAAATAAAAACTTGAAAATGCTAAAAAAAATAGTGCTCCTATTGCATTCTTTGTCATAATATATCCTTTCATAAGAAGAGGTAAACCCTCAACTTATCCTATAAAAAACCCATTTCTTTCATTAAAGAACCAATAACTTTTTCTTGTTCTAGTAAAAACTTGTTAAAAAACTTTGTTGGTTTATATAAGTTTGTCCAACCATTTCTTTTTCTTACAGTTTCCCATTCTTCAGTTTTATACATCTTTGAAATCACTTTTGCGTATGCAAATGCTTTTTCATCAGACATATTAGGTGCTCCAAAGAAACCTCTCCAGTTTGCAAAATATGCATCTGTACCCATACTTTTAAAACTTGGAATCCCTTGAACTGATTCATCAGAAGTAACACCAATGATTTTTAATTCACCTTTCATATGTTTCTCTAATACTTCACCTAAACCTGTTGATAAAACATCTACTTCACCTGTAAGTAATCCAGCTAGTGCCTTACCACCCGCATCATAAGGGATATATCTCACACTTTTTGGATCTGCACCTGCAGCTTTAAAAATTTGCGCAGCTACTAAATGATCCATAGAACCTCTTGAACTACCACCTGCGATTTTTACTTTTCGTGGATTTTCATCAAAAGCACTTTTAACATCTTGCCAAGAGTTATATTTTGAATCTTTTTTTACAACTAAAACACCATAATCAGCAACTACTGTTGAAACTAAAGTTAAATCTCTAAATGATTGAGGAAAAACACCTTGTAATGATCTAATTACTATGGGAGTAGAATTAACCAATAATGTATTTTTTTGTTTTTTTGCAGTTTCAATAATATAAGCAATAGCTTTACCACCTCCACCACCTGACATATTTTCAAAAGAAGTTTCTTCTACTAGACCAGATTTTTTAAGAGCTTCACCTACTCCTCTTGCTGTTCCATCCCAGCCACCACCTGCACCACCAGGAATTAAAAAGTGAACTTTATTCACATCTACTGCTACTGCAGAAGTAGCTAGACCTGCAACTAAACATCCTGCAAGGGCAAGATTTTTACAAACTTTTGTTATCGAATTTTTCATAATTGATCCTTTTTTTTATTTATAAAGAAAGTATAAAAGAAAAAAATGTAAGAAAAATCAAATCACCTTGTATTTAATGATATTTAACAAATTTGTGCATATTTTTTGTAAATTTCACTTATATATACCTATAAATAGAGCAAATATGTATTATTCGTTTTCAAAGATAGATACAAAATATCTATCTTTACATGAATTTTAATTTTATTTTTTTTACATTTCTTTCCTCTATACTCCTTTCAAAACTTTTTAATTAGCAATAATTTTACTAATTAAAAAACAATTAAAAAAAGGAATAATATGAATTTTGAAACAGCAGATTTATGTGATGATAACCAAGACAAAATACTTCAAGTATTATCATCAGAGTATAAAAATTTTGGTGGCAAAAAAAAATGTCATGGTAAAATTGTGACAATAAAACTAGATAAAAGCAATTGGAGATTACTAGAACTTTTAAGAGATGAAGAGGGTGAGGGGAAAATTATTGTAGTAGAGAATGCTAAATATTTTTATGGAGTTGTAGGTGACAAGCTAATGGCCTTTGCAAGTAAAAATAATTGGTCTGGCATGATTATAAATGGTTATGTACGTGATGTAGCTTATACAAAAGATATAAATGTATCTCTTTATGCCTTAGGAACTTGTCCTTTAAGAAATTTTGAAAAAACAAACTCTTCTCAAGGAGTACAGCTAAGTTTTGGTGGAGTAACATTTAATGATGGAGATTATGTATATATGGATAAGGATGGGGTGATAGTCTCAGAAAGTAAACTTATTTAACTATTGGGTTAGCCGTTCAAAGAACGGCTAATTTAGTATGATTATTAGATAGTTTTTATATTAGAATGAGTATGTAATATTTAATCTACCCATAGTTTGTGTTTCTGCTGATTCTTTATCATATTGTCCAAGTCTTATATAACTTTTTAAATTTGAGCTCATGTTATAACCAACTTGTAAATAAATTTCATTTTGATCTACATCAGAAGATGCATTACCTGCAGATAAATCACTGTATTTTAGTGCAACATTTACTTTAGGTGAAACTTGTGCATTTACAGATGCATATATTGTTGAAGCATCATTTATTCCAGATAGTGTAACTCTCCAGTGTTCATCAAAACCTGTATTTGCACCATCATCAAGACCTACCTTACCACCTTCTTTTGCAGTTTCACCATATGCTAAAAATGCTCCAAAGATACCTGTTTTAGCTTTTAGTCCAACTTTCCATAAGTTATTTGTATCATTAGAATTATCATAAGATAATGAAGAATATCTAGCAAATGTACTTAGTTTTACATCAGAAATATTTGTACCTGAACTAACACCCAATGTATACATATCGAAGATATCAGCAGCATCAGCATAAGAAGCATCTAATTTAACATCAGAAATTGAAGTCTTTGCAGATAAATAAACAAAATCAGTACCTTCTTTTCCAGTAAAATCACTTTTTCTATGACCTGAGTCTACAAGATTTGTTGTATTAAAATAACCTATACCAAATACAGAATTAGCAATTTTAGTTTTAGCACTAAGTCCAGTTCCTAATTGCTCATCACCAATTGATGATCTTTGAACTGTGAAGGGAGTATCAAGTGCTTGTTTCCCAAGAGTAATTGTACTATCTTCAATACCTGTATAGGCAAAATTCATTTCAGAAAGTGTTATCTCTACATTAGAATCAGACTCACTACTTGTATTAAAACTTGCAGGATTTGTTTTATCACCAACTATGACTCTCGATTGAAAAGTTACTTCGTCATTTATTTTTGAATTTACAGAAGCAGCAATTTTATAATAATCTTTTGCATCAGAATTTTCATAGTCATTGTATCTATAAACTGCCGTACCAGAAACATTAATTTTTTCTATTGTTTCTGCTAAATTTTCCAAAGTTTTAATACTTTTGTCCGACAAGTTTTGAGCACTTGCAACTGAAATTGAACTTGCAGCTATTGCCGCAATTAAACTTAATTTTATTGTCTTCATTTAATTCTCCTTTTGAATTAAAAAAGTATAAGAAAAAAAAATGTAAGAAAAGTCAAAGAAAAATGTAAGAAAAATCAAATTATTTAGATGGTTCGGGAATATTAACTAAGAATATAAAGGTGTATTAAATAAAATCAAACATATTTTAGAATTTATTCTTTTAAATATGTTTTGTGAGATTTTTTATTTTAGAGTTGCAATATATTTTGCAAGTGATTCTATTTGTTCTGCAGTTAAAGCTGCGACTTGTCCTTTCATTAGACCTTTCATTACGCTACCGTATGTACCATCTTTATAGCCTTTTAGTGCAGAAATTGTTTTAGACTCTTCCCAACCTTTTATTACTTGTGATTTACCTAAAGCTTGTTTTTCACCATTTGCACCATGACACCCTGTACATTTTTTGTATAATGTTGCACCATCAGTTGCTGCTAATGCTGTACTTGCCAATATTATTAAACCTAATGTTATTTTAGTAATCTTTTTCATCTTTTTCTCCTTGTTTTTTATTACAAGAGAAGTATATAAATAAATTGTGAAACGATTGTGAAATGGATTCTTTACCAGGATATTAAAACTTTTGTCCCTTTATTTAGTGTTGATTCTATATTTATATTTAGATTATATTCCTTACAAATCATTTTAACTATATTAAGCCCTATTCCAAATCCCCCTACACTTTGATCGAACCTTGAATATCTATCAAACATAGAATCTATATCTTCTTTTTTAATTCCTCTGCCTGTGTCTTCGATACTTAAATTATTTGTATCTAGAGATATGGTGATACTACCACTTACTTTATTGTATTTAATTGCATTTGATAATATATTGTCTATGAGTTTTGATATCTTCTTTTTATCTATTATTAGTTTTACATTATTTTTTAAGTCTGTATCTATTGATATCTTTTTAATTGTTGCTAAAATTTCAAAGTATTCAACTCTTTGTTCTATTATACTTTTTAAGTCTACTTCTTCATTTACAGAAACAATTTTATGGTTTAACAATAAAAAAGTAAGGTCATCATATATATTTGATATGGTTTTAGCACCTATATCAATTCTATTGATAGTTTTTAAGAGATATTTATCTTCAATTGTATCTTTATCTATTAACTCAATATTTGTCATAATAGTACTAATAGGCGTATTTAACTCATGTGTAGTATCTTTTATAAATGTATCAAGTAAATGAAGTGCGTCTTTCATAGGTTTTAAAAATAAGTTCAATAAAAAATATCCAATAATTAACATAAATATAAAAAATACCATTCCATATATTATTATTGTTTTAATAGTCTCTTTTAACCATACTTTATCATCCATAATTTGAACAATCACATATTGAGTATTTAGATAATATCCTTGTGGGTCTTTTATATATCTTATTATTTTATTGTTTGTATACGATATTTGATCAAGTTGTGCTTTGGGATACTCTAGAGTTGAGTATATTAAATTGTAGTTTTTATCATATAAAGATGTTTTAAATTTATCACTTACAGGATAACTTTGTATTTTATTACTGTATAAATCTTGTAATTGAATGATAAATTCATTTGCATATTGGTTCAAGGATATTGTTTTTTGTTGAGTTTCTAACTCTTTTTGAAGGGTATAATATAAAGAGATAGTTAATAATAAAGTAACAAGAGTAAAAAAAATATATAAAAATAGAAATCTATATAAAGTTTTCTTTTCACTTTTTGGTAAATTTATATCCAAGTTTTTTAATACTGACAATTTTTTCTTTCCCCAAATGTTTTCGTAAATTTTTTACATATGTTCGTAATGCTGTTTCACTCGATTGTTCATCATAATCCCACAATGTAGAGTAAATCGTTTCATGAGATAAAACTTGCTCTACATTTTGCAAAAAAAGTTTCAGTAATTTTGCATCTTTATTATTGAGTTGAATATCTACATCATTCACAACTAATAGATCATTATCTGTATCATAAAAGATATTTGTATCTATTTGAAGTTTACTGTTATCTTTATGAAAAAATTCTCTTTTTAAAATAGTTTCAATTCTAAGTTTTAACTCTTTTAACGCAAATGGTTTCCGTATATAATCATCACATCCACTCTCAAATCCATTTTCTAAATCTACAATAGAATTTAATGAAGTAATAAAAATCGAAGGAGTTGTTATATTTTGAATCCTCGCATTTTTTAGTATCTCAAAACCATTTATATCAGGTACATTTACATCTAACAACAATAGATCAAAACTATTTTCATATATTTCGTCCATAGCGCTATTGCCGTCATATACAGTTAATACATCATAATTTAGGTTTTCTAGATAATCAGCAATAGTTTCATTTAATGCCATATCATCTTCTAATAACAATATTTTCTTATTCATAAAATATTGTAACATAAATTTGAACATAAAAAAGGGGAAAGTTCAAATGAACTTTCCCCTTTTTTTTAGTTCTTTTATGTAATTAAGAAACTTTTTTATTTACTTCTAATTCAATTCTTTCTTCTAGTTTTTGTTTTTGGTCAATTAAAAACATTATATTTTCTTTTAATGCTTTTCTATCTTGATAAGACTCAATTATAAACTCATATAATTTTGGTCTATTTTGTTTCCAATTATGTAAAGTAGTTTTATTTACTTCTAAATCGCTTTCCATTTTTCTTAAACTTGGTGTTTTTTTTACATGAGGTGCTGTCATTTGAATCCCTGAATTAATTTATTCGAGATTGTACAATTATATGGAACATAAGTCAATACTTTTTATATTTTTGTTCCAATAATTGGAACAAACTATTAAATCAATATTTTAACTATACTTTTTAAACTTTCATTTACTTAATATTGTAAATAATTAAATTACAATTAAATATCTTGTAATTAATTAGATATAAAGTATCTTAAATATAAAATATTGTAAATAATTTAATTAAGAGGTAATATAATGCAAATAATTATATATAATCAAAAAGGTGGTGTAGGAAAATCAATGCTTGCTACTCAAATAGCATTACATTTTGACACTTCTATTATAGAACTTGACCCTTATGGAATGTTATCTCAAACACTTGATGATAGAGTAGTTAAAATCGAACTCAACGAAGAGGTACCACATATTAGTGAAGGTGATGTAATATATGACTTTGGAGGTTTTGATGATATTCGACTTGACAAAATCTCTAAAAATGTTGACTTAGTAATTATCCCTTTTAATCCTACTATTAATTCTCTAGGGACAACACTAGAAAGTTATGAAAGAGTTAAAAAGCTCAATGTACCTGTTCTTTTTATAGTTAATGCTTATGTAAAAGATAGTGATGTAGAAGATGCAATATCTTTTTTATGCGAAAATAGTCAAGATGAAATTGAATACTTTACAATACCACATACAAGAGCACTACAAACAGCTGAAAATGAAGGTGTAGGTATCATAGAATTTGCAGCAAGTTCTGGACTAAAAAAACACACTTATAAAAAGATTTCTGGAATTATGAAAAACCTAATGATAAAAATTCAGGAGTATGTATAATGGCAAAAGCAAAATTTGATAAATTAAAAAAAGATACAGTTCAGATAACAAATCCAATCACACATAAAGATTTGCAAAAAAAAGCAGGTCGCCCAGTAGGAAGTAAAGTAAAAAAAGAACAAGCAAATGCTTCAATCACTATTGCACTTACGCCTACACAAAAAAAAGAGTTAGAAGAGTATTCTAAATCTGAATTTAGATCAGTTGGTGGTGTAATAAAACTTTTGTTAATTAAAAATAAGATAATAAATATCGATAAATAAATACAATTATATATCTTGTAATTAATTGTATTTATAGTAAATATGTGTGTAAATCTATACTAACTTTAATTATAATAATTAAATATAATATAATTATATTAGAATCATTTAAGAGATAAACTGCAATACTAAATTCATGTTACAACTTATACTGTAGAAATACAATATATTACTATAAAAAAATATAAATAATTAAACAAGGATAAATTATGGTACACGAATTAAAAAAATTAAATTATGAATACAATGCATTAGAGCCAATGATGTCAGAAGAAACTTTACAATATCATCATGGTAAACACCATGCTACATATGTTGCAAAACTAAATGGATTTATTGTAGGTACTGAGTATGAATCAAAAAGCTTAATTGATATTATTAAAAGTTCAGATGGTGTTATTTTTAATAATGCAGCACAAGTATATAATCATGATTTTTTCTGGGATACACTATCTCCAAAAGAAACAAAACCTTCAGATGCTGTGAATAACATCATAAGTGATCAATTTGGTTCAATCGAGGACTTTAAAAAGACTTTCTTTGAAAATGCAGTATCTTTATTTGGATCAGGATGGGTATGGCTTTGTGTTGATGAAAACAACAAACTAAGTATTGTAAAGACTGCAAATGCCGAAACTCCTATAACTATGGGATTAAAACCATTAATGACCTGTGATGTATGGGAACATGCATATTATGTAGATTATAGAAATGCAAGACCAACATATTTAGAAAACTGGTGGAAACTAATTGATTGGGACTTTGTAGCTGAAAATTTAAAGTCATAGTGACAAACATAAATATATAAAGGAGACAACAAAGAATAGTTTTTACAAATTATTCTTTTGTTTGTCTACAATTATCAATCTCTTTTCCAACAGCTATCACTATACAATGTAATATACTTAATCATGATATAAAGCTATTCTTATTAGACCTTTCATATATTAGTTAGAGAATGTAGTACCAGTTTCATATTCTAAAGTTACTTGTGAAACTTTATACGCATAATATTGATTCACTAAATCATTATTAGCAGTAATAAAATCTAATTTTGCATCATTAAGTTCAACTAAACTATTTAATCCATTTTTATATCTTTCCTGCGCTAATTCTAGATTTTGTTCTGATAATTCAATATTAAGTAAACTAATATCGACACTTTGTTTATTTTGCTCTACATCAAAATATGCGCTAGTAACATTTTCAATAATAGTCAGCTCTTGTGCTTTTTGTTTCTCTTTTATATTTTGTAACTCATTTAGTGCTTCTTTTTTTGCGGCACTAGTTCTAAAACCAGAGAATAGCTCCCATTTTAAATATACCCCTGTTGTAACCTGATTTGTTTCTAAACTTGCTATATCATCAGAGTGACTATCTTTATACGAACCCACTAAGTTAATAGATGGATAAAAGTCACTTTTAGCACTTTTATAGCTATTAGTTAATGATTTTTCTAAATAGACATACATAGCTAGTTCATTTCTATTTTTACTTGCTTCTGTTAAAAGACTATCTAATACATAAATATCATTATTGATCTCTTTCGCTAAAGATTTTATATCCTTTTTATCAATCTTTACAGTAATATTTTTTTGCCCTAAAAGTGTAATAAGTTTTGCATTTGCTTTTTTTAAATCAAAATTTGCTTTTAAAAGTTTCATATTTGAATTAGATAATTGTAACCTAGCATTTGTTACATCGATTTTTGTTTTTACTTTTGCTTTAAAATACTCTTGGGCTTGGTATAGTTGAAACTTATCTATTTTAACTGATTCTTGAGCAACTATAATTAGAGCATGTTTATTTAATATATCAAAATACGCTTTTTTAACATTTAAAATAATAGTTGCACTTGTCGAGTCTAGTTCTTCTTTTGCCGCTTTAAGATTGTGTTTTGTAGCTTTAATTTTATTTGTACTTTTTCCAAAGTCATACAAAAGTTGGCTTGCACTTAAACTTACAGTTTTGCTGTTACCATCTGTAGTTACCCCTGATGTTTCTATATCATGGTTACTTACATCCGCTTCTAAACTAAGTGTTGGTAAATACAGAGATTTTGTTTTAATATGAGATTGTTCTTGTGTTGAAACTTTTATCTCGGACTGTTTTATATTTGAATTATTTTTTAAGGCAATATTTATCAACTCATTGAGGTCATTTGCATATAATGAGATAGCTAAAACACTTGTTATTAATATTTTTTTCATATTATTTATTTTCCTCTTTTGAAAATTTTTCTATTATTCTTTGTAATACAACAAAAAGGACAGGTGTTAGTAATAACGTAAGAACTGTAGACATTAACATACCACCAAATACGGCCGTACCTAATGATTGTCTTGATGCTGCCCCTGCTCCTGAAGCATAAACAAGAGGTAAAATTCCTAATAAAAATGAAATAATTGTCATTAAAATTGCTCTTAGTCTTTGTGTAGAAGCATTTATAGCAGACTCTACGATACTTTGACCTTGTTGTCTTAATTCTTTTGCAAACTCTATAATTAATATTGCATTTTTAGAAGACATACCTATTAATAAGACAAGACCAATTTGAGTATATGTATTATTCAAAAGTCCTGCAAACATATTAGCACCCAATGCTCCGAACATAACAGCAGGAATTGGTAACATAATCATCAAAGGCATCATCCAAGACTCATACTGAGCAGCTAAAAATAAAAATACCATAAGAAGAGATAAGGCAAAAATAAACATAGCAGCATTACCAGCTTCTTTTTCTTGTAAACTCATTCCTGCAAATTCATACCCTATACTATCAGGTAAACTTTCCGTTGCAATTTGTTCTATTGATTTAATTGCATCTCCGGAACTAAATCCTTTTTTTATATTGTGTAGTCCATTAATCGCTATACTTTGGTATGTATTAAAATGTGTGATTGTATTGGTACCAGATACTTTGTTAATCGTTAAAAGTGCACTCAATGGTATATTTTCACCATCTTTATTTTGTACAAAATATTTATTGATATCATTTTCATTTGCTCTAAAATTCTGATCTGCTTGTATAAATACTCTATATGTTTTTCCAAATTTATTAAAATCATTTACATATAAAGACCCTAAATATGATTGAAGGACGGCAAATACATCATTTAATTTAAGTTGTAAAGAGGAAACTTTGTCTTTATTAATATCAATTGCTAATTGTGGATAATTTGAATTAAATGAAGTATATGCATACATAATTGATTCATCTTTATTTAACTTTTGTATAAATTCTTTTGCATATTGTTCAAACTCTTTTAATGGAATTTTTTGTTTATTTTGTAATTTTATTTCAAATCCACCTACTGCTGAAAGTCCAGGGATAGATGGTGTATTAAATGCTCTAATTTTAGCATTTTGAATCTCACCGTTCGTTTTCTCTTTAATTGAATCGAGGATAGCTTTTACACTTAAGTTTGGAGTTTTTCGGTTATCCCAATCGTCTAAAACAATAAACATAGTTGATTGAGAAGAGTCTAATGCACCTGTTATAACTGAAAAGCCTGAAATACTTAAAACATCTTGTACACCATCAATACTTTTGATCACTTCAACAGCTTGTTCTGTTGCAATATTCGTTTTATTTAATGTAGTTCCAGCTTCAAGTGTAACAGTACCAATTAACGTTCCTTGATCTTCATCAGGAATAAATCCAGTTGGTAAAACTTTAAAGGCAAAATATGTTCCTGCAATTAATAAAGCATAAATTACAAAAACTATATACCAATATTTTATCATCTTTGTTAATGTCTTACCGTACCAAATTTTAAATATCTCAAGACCAGAATCAAATTTTCTAAAAATGATATTTTTTTCTTTTTTCTTTTCTTTGGATTTTTTTAATATTGTTGCACAAAGTGCTGGGGATAAAGTAAGTGCATTAAGTGAGGAAATTACAACTGCAAATGCAATAGTTGTAGCAAATTGTTGATACAAAGCCCCAGAAATTCCTGGAATAAAAGTTACAGGAATAAATACTGCAAGTAAAACAAGTGTTGTCGAAATAACGGGAACAAATACTTCTTTCATAGCACTAGTAGTTGCCTCTTTTAGTGAAATATCTGGATTTTTTTCAAGATTTGACTCTACATTTTCAACAACAATAATAGCATCATCAACAACAATACCAATAGCTAATATTAAACCAAATAAAGTAAGTGTATTAATAGAGAAGTTCATAGCCATAAGTAAAGCAAATGTACCAATTAAAGATACTGGTATTGCAATTGCTGGAATAATAGTTGTTCTAAAAGACTGTAAGAAAAAGTAAACTACAAGAAGTACTAAAGCTAAAGCTTGGAAAAGTGTTATAATAACTTCTTTGATTGAAACTTCTACAAATTTAGTAGTATCGTATGTTGCTTCAACACTAATACCTTGAGGGAATTTCCCTTTTAACTCTAGTAATTTTTCTTCTATTTTAGCAGCTACATCAAGTGCATTCGAACCAGGAAGTTGATATATTCCTAGTAGCGCAGTAGGTTCATTATTTAGTTTTGCATCCCAACTATAATTTTCAGCACCTAATTCTACTCGAGCAATATTTTTGAGTCGTATCTTTTGACCATTTTCTAACTCTTGGATAATGATATCTTCAAATTCTTTTACAGTACTAAGTTTCGTATTAGAAGTTAGTGAGTATTCAAATTTATTTGAAGCATTATTTGGAGAACTACCAATACTCCCTAATGCTGCTTGAAAATTTTGTTCTTTAATAGCATTTGAAATAGCATCTACAGTTAAATTATAATTTGAAAGTTTATTTGGATTTATCCAAATTCTCATAGAATATTTTTTTTCACCTAGATTTGAAACATCTCCAACTCCTTCAATTCTTTTTAACTCTTCACTAATATTTAAACTTGCAAAGTTAGATAAAAATAATGCATCATGTTCAGGATTTGATGATTTTAAAGTCAAAATCTGTACCATTGAAGTTGATTTTTTCTTTGTAGTTACACCATTTTGTTTCACAGAAGAAGGTAAAGATGGAGTTGCTAACGCAATTTTATTTTGTACATCAATTGCAGCTATATTTAAATCATACCCTGATTTAAAATAAAGATTTATTTTACTACTTCCATCGGAAGATGAAGTAGAGTCCATATATAGAAGACCTTCCATCCCATTTAGTTGTTCTTCTAAAGGAGTCGTTACAGAAGATTCTACACTTAAGGCACTTCCCCCTGTATATTTTGCACTTACTTCAATAGTAGGTGGAGTTATATCTGGAAATTGTGCAACAGGTAAAACTTTTAATGCAATAAGTCCTATTATAATTATAAATATAGAAATAACTTTTGCAAAAATAGGACGTTTTATAAAAAAAATTGAAAACACTATTTAGACCTTTTAATATTTAATTTTATTAGGTACTTCATCTAATAAAACTTCTTGATTATTTTTAAGTTTAGTAATATTACTTACTACAACTTTATCTCCAACATCTAGTCCATCATCAATTATTACTAAATCTTTAGTTGAATGAGAGACTTTGATTTGCCTAGTAGTAATTTTATTATTATCATCTACAACTAATACATAAGAACCTAATTGATTTTGTGAAATAGTATTTGGATGTAATGCGATTAAAGGAACTTTGTCAGTAATAAACATTTTTAATTCTACAAAAGTACCTGCAAATAAAAGACCTTTTTCATTATCTATAATAGCTCGAATATCTACAGTATCTGTTTGCTCATTTGATACTGTATCAATATAGTCTATTTTACCAGTAAGTTCTATTGTTTTTTCATTTTGTGCATCTAAGATAACTTTTACAGTTGGATTAACCTGAGATTTGTATTTATTAATTAAAGTTACATTTTTGCTACTTGGACTAAAGTTTACATATAAAGATTTTGTTTGAACTACATTTGCTAAGTTATCACCAATATTTACTATATTTCCAATATCAATAAGTGTTTTACTAATACTTCCATCAATTGTTGCTTTAATATTACAGTAAGCAATATCTAGTTTTATCTCTTTTATATTTGCTTTATCTGCAAGTATTGTAGCTTCTACTTGTTTTTGTTCTGCAATAAACTGATCTAATTTTTCTTGTGGAGCCAAACCTTTTTCTACTAAAGGTGTATATCTTTTTACATTTGAATTTGAGAGTTTTAAACTAGCAATATCTTTTTGAAGAATTGCTTCTTTTTGCGCAAGAGTAGTTTCATATGAAGTTTTATCTAATGTGAAAAGAGTTTGACCCTTTTGTACCTTTTGTCCACTTTTAAAGTGTACTTGCTCTAATTCTCCACTTACTCTTGCCGTGATTTTTACATTTTGAACAGCTTGTGTTTTACCAGAAAAGTCTATCCAAATTGGGTAGGCTATTTTTTGAATAGTATTTATTTGTACTTTTTGTTTTATTACTTCTTTTTTTACTGTTTTTGTTTGTTCTTCTTTTTTATCTGAACAACCTTGAAAGAATAACAAACTAATTATCATACTTAGTGCTAGAATTGTATATTTCACTATAATTTCCTTTATTTAATATTTATATTTATGATCATTAAGTTCTTGCAGTTTTTCTTTAGAATTCTTAATCCAATAGTCCAATAATGGTTTAACATTATTAAACGTTAATTCTTCATACTTAGGCATATCATCTTTGACCTTATTATCAACTATCATAATTTGTGTAGTATTAGTTTTTTTATCAAGTATTTTAATTACCTGAGTGATATAAAGCTTACGTTTCTCTAAATCGGTACCTCTTCCAATTGCTTTTATTGCTAATCCAAATGGTAGGTATTGCCAAGGTTTTAACGGTTGGTAGGCTACATCAAAAGACGAAATTCCAATATTCATTATAAGAGTATTACTTACAGAATTATTACTTAGTACAGAAGTCAGTTCTTTTTCTAAACCATTTTCTAGATATTTTGAAATACTTTGAAATAATTTTGTATCTATCTTTGTTTTATCTTCTTCAGTACCGTTTATGATAATTTTAGGAATTTCTACCTTATTATATTGATTTGCATCAAAACCTTTATTGATGTAGTAAAATACATTTTCCTTATTTGGCACAGGTTTCAGTATAGAAGGGTCTTTAATAATACTGTTTGATTGAGGTACTTTTGAAGAACATGCAGACAAAAATAATACTATTAGAATAGTCGATCCAAATTTATATAAGTTTTTCATTGATTTCCTTTAAATATATTTTATTATAGAAAAATATTGTGTCGTTTTGGCGTTGAATATTTAATAAATTTTTAATACTACTTATACAATTATACCCTTAGCTAGGTTATGATTACAATAAAATTCTACGAAATCAATAATAAAAGAAACTCAATGATTTTATTACTTCTTTATCCTTAAAATTTAAGTCCTATAGATACGATAGCTAATTGTTGTTTTTTATCATAAAAATCATGATTTGCATTTTCATTTTCATTTCTATAAATTACTTTTACATATTTATCATTAAATCCAAATGGGTTTTTCCAAGTACTCACTGCTGTAAACTGAGTTTTTGTAACATCTATTTTTTCATTTAATATAGTATTTGTTGCATCGTATGATATTTTACCAATATTTCCTAATAATACTACCTTTAGACTGCTACTTATATTATAAATATAACCTATTCCTGCATCATAACTTTTATAGCTACTAGCTTTACCTTTTGCATCATGTATGTTGTATGATAGATTATATAGTATATTACTATTATATCTATTATCTATTTTAATCTTATGATCATTTGCATCTCTTTGTAAAGAAGAGATAGAAGTGTCATTTTCTACGTCATATTTAGTATATGTATAAGAAATTTTACTCCCATAGTTTTTATTTTTTACTATAGAATACTCTCCATATAGTCCATTTTTAGTTACTTTTGTTTTTTCTTTACTTACATTTAAAGTAAAAGGGTTACTCCATGCTGAGTCTTTACTATTTGACATACTTGTAAATACACCAGCAGTTAAGTTATCTTTTGTATATCCAAAAAGAATATTATCCTCTATTGTTTTTGCAATAATATTTTCATGTGTATATTGAAATTGGATGTATGGTATTGATTCTGTATCACTATCAGCTTCATTATAACTAGAATTATTTTGAGTAGATTCTACATAAAAGTTATCGGTAATTTTTTGAGAACCTCCACCTATTTCAATAAAGTTTGATGATTGTGCTAGAAGTGGAAGTGTCATAATTGATGATAAGATTATTTTTTTCATTGTTAGCCTTTTTTATTTATTTAAGCATAGAAAAATATTGTGTCTTTTTGGTGTTAATTATTTAATTAATTAATAATACAACTTATATAAATGTACTATTTAGTAGCCTATCATAACAGTAAAATCTACGTAAAATCAATAATAAAAAAGGCTCCATCATTTTGATTTTCTACTGTTATTTTTGCTTTCATATTTTTCTCAATAATAACTTTACTCATATAAAGCCCCAGACCAGTTCCTTTATGTTTCTCTTTTGTTGTAAAATAAGGATCAAAGATTTTATTAATAATATCTGAGTGAATTCCTTTTGCATTATCTTGAATAAATATTTTGTTCTGATCAATCGTAATAATAATTTTTGGATTTTTTATTTGATTGATAAGAAGTGCATCCTTTGCATTTTGTATTAAATTTAAAAGAACTTGAGATAACTCTTTTTTATATGAGTTAATTTTAAAATCATTTATTACCTTTATTTCCAAATCAATATTATTTGTACGCAGTGAAGAATCAATAATCGTATATGAATTTTCCACCGCTCCTGAAACAAAAAACTCCTCTTTTTGTTTATCTTTTTTGTAGAATTCTGTAAAATCATCTATTGTACTTGACATATATTCTAACTGGTGTTGTGATTCTACTAATTTTTTATTAAGATATTTTTCATCCTCGTAATTATCCATAATATGAAGTTGCATATTCATAATAAAAGAAGCAATTCTATTAAGTGGTTGTCTCCATTGATGTGAAATATTGGCTAACATTTCACCCATAGAAGCCAGTCTTGATTGATGAATTAACATCTGTTCTTGTTCTTTTTTTTCAGTTATAAGTTGTTTTGTTTTAACGGATAATGCAAACGATAAAATGAGTGTTTCAAATAAATTTCCTACTTGGGGAATGACATTTTTGGCAAAAAACATATAGTCATATGATTTATTTATATATGCTAAAAATAAACAAAAAATATAAACTCCCCATGCAATTAAAAAGTACTTAGCAGGGTCATACCCTTTTTTATAAACTTTATAAGCAATAATTAAAAAAGGTACAAAGATGAGAAAAAATGGAATTTTTGATAAAATAAATAGAGTATCACTTATATATAAGAGAATAAAAAAAATGAAAAATCCTATAGCAAACTTTTTTATAAAACGATCTATATGTTTATAATATATATTGAGATTTAAAAATTCTTTGATAAAAAAAAGAGAAAAAATTAAGGCTAGAATACCTGCAATAGGCAAGGATGTGGTAAAAATATCACTACTATTTAAATACATCAGCACTAAGCTAAAATGCATTAAAACATAATATAGATAACTTTTTTCTTTGCTATTCATATACCACTGAAAGTTATAAAGTAAAATCGAAGTCATTACTCCATAATAAAAACCTAAAAATATTTCATTCATTCTAATCTACTAAATTAATGTTGTATCCAAAACCAGATAAATTTGTTATCGCATCTTTAGAAAGTTTTGCTCTTAATGATTTAACTAAAAGTTTAATAGCATTTCTTGAAGTTGAAAATTCGTACACTTCATTCTCTATTGCATCGTATGATGTAGGTGCAGGAGTATTTTTTAATAATAATTCTAAAAAAGATCTTTCTATTTTAGATAACGAAATAATCTCATTATTTTTTACAAACTCTTTTGTATAAATATCATAAAACATATCCTGTCCCAAATATTTTCGGGTATCAATTGTTTCATCTAAAAAACTTTCGCAATCTTTTAAAGCATTTGTTAATTTAGGTAAAGATATAGGTTTTACAATATATTGGATCAACTGTAAATTTACTGCAGCCATTAAATATTCTTGATCCGTGTATGCTGAAGTAATGATGATTTGTGTAGTTTTTGATATGTTTCTAATTTTCTTAGCCATCTCTAAACCATTTAAATTTGGCATTTCTATATCAGTTATAATAATTTCAGGTTCGTATTCTTTGAACAGAGATAAACCTTCTTGTCCATCTTTAGCAATATATAAATTTTTACATATTCTTTTTAAATAAGAAGATATATTTTCTCGTGTAACGTCATCATCTTCAATATATAAAATAGAGCTTTTTTTAATTTTTTCCATATAGTATTCCTATAGTTTAAATTCTTAAACAATTAAATATTATAACTTATCTTTTATTGTTTTCCACTCAACACCAATATCACACTTTATCTCTTTAAAATTCTGTAATAAAATTAATGAATATGGACATAATTAAAAACAATATTTTCTAAATAAATACAATTAAATATCTTGTAATTAATTATATTATTAATAAAAAACTTAATGCCCACTTTGAGATTAATTAATGTATTTAAGTAAAAAACTATTTTGGTTGATGTATTATTAATTATATAAAAGGATTTATTATGAATATAAATAATAGTATGTCATCTATGTATGCACATCAGGATTTATTAAATTCTAGTGCCCATAACATTGCAAATAGCAACACTCAAAACTTTGAACGAATAGATACAAAAATTGTGGAAGGTTCAAATGAAACTGTTCAAGCAGTATCTAATAAAATTGAAAATGAAAATCCGTACAGTAATACAGATTTAGTAAAAGAGTTTACAAATCAAATTCTATCTTATCAAGCAGTTGGGGCAAATGCAGTATCAATTCAAACTCAAAATCAAGTTTCAGGTACATTACTAGATATAAAAGCATAATTATTTATACATACAAAGATAGAGGAAATATCCTCTAATTTTATTGTATTTTTTCTAAACTAGTTTTTCAGTAAGACCTTTTCCAAAAGCTTCTTCTATATATGGAGTTACTTGCCATTCATTTTTAAACTCTTTATATTGACTTACAACTTTATCTATATTTGTATTATCTTCAAAAAAAGCTCTAATCATAATATTTTTAGGAGTATGTTCCATATCTATAAACTCTAACACTTGAGTACGATAACCCATAATTTCTAATACGTTTGCTCTAACACTATCAGTAAGTAGTGATGCTAGTTTTTCTTTAATAATTCCATATTTCATCATAGGAATCATTTTTTCATTTTTTATTTTCTTTAGGAATTCATGTTGACAACAAGGAACTGCTAAAATAACATTAGCTCCCCAGTTAACAGCTTTTGCTAAAGCTTCATCTGTTGCAGTATTACATGCATGTAGTGAGATAACCATATCTACATCCGTAAACTGATCAAAACCTTTTATATCACCTTGTTCAAAGCGTAAATCATCAAACTTTAATTTTTGTGCTAAATCAGAACAGAATTTAATTACATTTTCTTTTAAATCAAGACCAACTATTTCTACATTGTATCCCATTTTTAATACAAGATAATCATACAATGCAAAAGTAAGATATGCTTTACCACATCCAAAATCAATGATTCTAATAGTTTTATTTTTATCTAAATAAGGGATACAATCAGATACTAACTCTAAATAACGATTAATTTGTTTAAACTTATCATATTTTGCATTTACTATTTTACCTTGAGCTGTCATAATTCCTAACTCAATTAAAAATGGTGTTAATTCACCCTCATTTAAAATATATTTTTTCTTTCTATTATGAGATACTTCTTCAAATTTTCGAGTAGCAGCTTTTTTATTTATCTTTGCTATCCCTTTTTTATTAACTAATACATGATAATCAGATTCAACAGTATTTATAATTGCTTGTTTAAAATATGTTTCTATTAAATAAGACATTTCTGTCATACTTTCATCACTATTCAAGTTTTTATGTTCTACGTTTTTATCATAAAAATATTCAAACTGATGTTTTTCTTCATTTTGAATAATTACTTTTTTTATAGTAACTTTATTGAAAGTTTTTTCAGCTTTATTTCTTACACCACTGAAGATCGCATATATTATCGTTTCTTCATTGATTACTTTTTCCATTAATTCTGTTATGTTTTGCATAATGTTAAAATTCCTTTTTAAATTTTAAATTCTATTAGAATACTTATTTTCCGTATAATAGCAAAACCCACTTCATTTTTATGTTAAAATGGCATAAACAAAAATAGGATATAAATAATAGATGGGTAAAATAAGATTTAAAAAACTAGATATGAGTTGTGATATTGACAAAAAAATTCTACTTACATATTTTTTTAAAAAATTAGACACAGTATTAGATAAAGATGAATTATTAACACTATGTAGTATTCATTACGACTCCGAACAAAAAAATTTATATTCTTGTACTAAAAGATTCAAGAAAGAGCTAGAACCATACAAAGATAAAAAAGTTTTAAAAGAAGATGTTGTAGATACACTTCAAATAGTGTTATATGATAAGTTCAAAATACAAGAAGAGTTAGTACGATGTGATCTAACTACAGATACTGGTACTGATCATTTTTTTATAACAGTAATTGGTGTAGATTTTTTTCTTACTGAAAGTGAAATAAGAAAGTAATATTAAGATGAAGATTTCTTATCATAGAAGACGTAAAATCAAAACAAGAAGAATAGCTTTAAGAGATTTAATATTAAGAGGTATTGAAGACCCAAAAGATTTAGCAAAAAAATTAAAAGTTACAGTACCCACTATAAAAAAAGATTTAGAAGCTCTTAAAACTATGACAGAAGAAGATTTTACTTTTGAAAAAAGACAAACATCACAAGAGATACTTGATAAAAAAGAAACTATTTTACAAATGTTAGATGATGAAAACTACTATAATGAAAATGGTGAAATAAATATATCTAAAATAACCAATGAACTTAAAACAAGTAGAGCAACAGTAATCTCAGTTTTAAATGGAGGGTGATTTTATCATCTCTACCACCATGTTATAAAAAAACTTTTTCTTTCATTGCTTTCTTTATTTCGTAACCAAACAAGAGGAGATTTTTCACGATTTAGTACTAAATCTATTTCAGTTATTACCTCATCAAAACTTATCCATATTTCATTTCTATTAGGATTACTAACCCAATCAAACCTATCGGGTAAACAATACTCTAAAGAGCGAAATTCTATTTGAGATACAAACTCTTCACGTTTAAGGTAAAATCCCCTTACACAAGTATTATCTATTATAGATATATCTGTATCTACTAAATGTAATGGTAAATAGATATTTCCTTTAAAACAGATCTTTTGTTCAATAGAATCTGTATCTATACCATCCAAGTACTCTTTTGTTTCATTTTTATGCAAAAGAGGAAGTTGTTTATTTTTTAATTTTGCAAGTTTTTTGACAAAGGTATCATTTTTATTTGGTCCGATAAATCTATCTATCTCATCTTCAAAAGAGTCATCATATAAATAAAACTTGTATACATGTTCTATATGTAAATATTTTTCTGTTCTTTTATCATAAATAATAAAATCTAGTTCCCCAAAGGTGTGTTTATTATTTATGATTTGTATATTGTTTTTTATTAATTCATAGTTGTCTGACTGATTGATATAGAATTCAAAAAAACGCTCTACCCTACTTCCTAAAGTAAGTTTTTGAGTGATTTCTAATTTTCTAAAGTCAAAATCTTTTATTTCATTTATATCTAGATGAAACTGAATAAGCCCATTGAGTTCTTTAAATAAAGAAGGGGTGTTCATATAGCCTAGAAATTGTGTTTTTAAATTATTCATTACTATAATCTTCTAGCCCATCTTTTAAATAATCTATGAGTAGTGATATTTTTATCTAATTCTTTACCGGAAACTATAAAGTCAACTAATTGTTTAGCTAAATATGGAGATAAAACAAAACCTCTACCACCAACCCCATTTAATACAAAAAGATTTTTATAAGTAATAAAATCTTTTGATGGTACTTTTGATCCTTTTTTAATATATGGATATTTAATAAGTGTTTCTTCACTGTTTATAAGAGCACCTACCATAGGAAAATAATCTCCACTAGAAGCTCTCGCACCTATTCTTGTGTTTAAGACCTTCACATTTTTTAAGTCAATTATATCACTAGCTAAATCCAAAAGTTTTTTAGTGTCTTTTTGGACAAATTCACTATTACAAGTATATCTTGGTTTATCACTAATATTTGGAATTCTTAAACAATAAGAACATACTTTATGATCACAGTTATAAACATTATGTGTAGCGCCTATAGTTACTTGATGATTACCATTTGGAAGTGTGTGGGAAGATGAGATAGAACAAACCTTATGAAAATTATTCTTTACTTGTGTAGACGTTTCTACATCTATTTTTTGACCCCAAACGGGACGTATTTTAAAATAGTCCTCATCTAAGAGTGTTATATCTGCGCCTGTTGTAAGAATCACATTTTTTGTTTGTAAGCTATCGTTGAGTATCCAAGTATCATCTTTAAATTCCATCTTTTTTATATCAAGATTAAATTTTTTATTGATATCTTTTGATAAAACTTCACATACATTTATACTATCAACTCGAGAACCTATATCAAAAAAATAACCATCTCCTTTTTTCTCATATAAAAACTCTAGGTGTGGTATATACTCTTGAAACTTTTTATCATCCATCTCATTTTTTGGAATTCTTACTATCCCTTTATTTGTGATAAACTTTTTAGTATTTTGTTTGTAAAACTCTACACTGTATTCTAACGCTTTTGCCACTAAAGATTTCAGTTCATTTGATTTTCCTAATAAAGGGGATAAAAATGCACCAGCAGCACCACTGGCAGCTGCAGCTGCATATGAATTTCTATCTACTAAAAGGATATTATCAAACTCTTTAGATAAATAATAAGCAGTACTACAGCCTGCAATTCCAGCTCCAATAATTATAAAGTCATATTTCATGAGAGTTCTAGGAGATAAGAGTTAAGCATAAAATATATCCTTTAGTTTATTTTCTAATATTATAGCTAAATCGTTATTTGTAAATTATATCTGTCATTTTTGTAAGAGTATTTAATTATATAATTGTATATGAGAAATTCTATATTAGGATAAATTTTGAGTAATTATAAAAAAACAAAATTAATAAGAATATCACCTAAAACATTTGTACAAAGTGATAATCTAGGATATAACATTTATAAAAAAGATACTGGCGATCTTTATAAAAAACACATTGATATGAATAATGAATATACTAGTAAAGAGATGGAATCTTTAGAAAATGAGAGTATTGGAGATTTATATATTAAACAAATAGATTATGAAAAATATTCTAAAGATATAAATAAATACTTATCAACAGTAGTAAATAATACAGAAATATCCTCTTTAATGAAATCAGAAATTATGCATGAACTAGCATGTGATACTATGCATGATCTCCTATCTGGTGAAATTACAAAATCTAAAATAAATCAAGTTTCACAAAGTGTTAATATAACAGTAGAGTTTATACTCAAAGATAAAAATGCAATAAAATCCATGATTGAAGTTACTACTCATGATTATTATACATATACACATTCTGTTGATGTATCTACCTATGCCTTAGCTTTTGGTAACTATTTAGGATTAAATGAAGTGCAATTAAAAGCTTTAGGGAGAGGTGCAATGCTCCATGATTTAGGCAAAAAAAGAGTTCCACTTGAGATATTAAATAAAAAGGGAAAACTTACTGAAGATGAATTTACAGTTATGAAAAATCATCCATCACTAGGTATAGATATACTCAAAGAGATGGGTGAAGAAAATGAAATTACATTTGCAATAATAGAACAACATCATGAAAAATTATCTGGGCAAGGATACCCTAAAGGATTAAAAGGTGATGAGATACATCCCTTTGCTCAAATAGTTGCATTATGTGATATTTTCAATGCTTTAACAACAAAACGCTCATATAAAAAAGCAATGAGTTCATTTGATGCATTTAAGATAATGCATCAACATATGAATAAGGAATTAAATTTAAAATTATTATCTAAATTTATAAAATTCATGGGAGACGTAGAATAATAATTAGTATTAATTAAAAGATAAAAATTTATACTATTTTATTTCATCCCATCCTTGAGTATCAATATTTAATTTATATCCATATTGATAAATATTTTCTATAAAAAAATCATCTGAACCTGATATATTTTTTACTTTCTTTTTAAGTCTTGCTACTAACTGTACGATTGAATTATCTTTTATTTCAGACCCTTCAAATAAGTTATCTTTAATTTCGTCAAATGATAAAGGTTTACATTTTTGATCAAGCATTATATTTATAAAAGAAACTTCATTTTTAGTAAGAGGTATTATTGTATCAAAATATTTTAATTCTTCTAAAAATTTATGCCATGAAAAACCATTTGTAAAAGATACGATATCAATGAGTTCATTTTTTTTATCAATTAAAGCAATCATTTTATTTAAAGAAATAGTTAACTCATCTATTTTTAAAGGTTTTAATATGTATCCATGAACTTGTAAATCAATTGCTTTTAGTAGTTTATTTTTATCACTAAAGGCTGTTAAAAAGAGAATAGGAATATCAGGGTTTGTCTTTCTTATCATTTCAGCAAGTTGTAATCCATTTATATAAGGGATATTGATATCTAATAAAAGTAAATCAATATCATGATTATTATACAATTCAAATGCCTCTTTACCATCATTTGCAATATAAATATTTTTAAATTTCTTTTTGATAAAATATAATACATCATCAATTATTTCAATATCATCTTCTACATATAATAAATTATATTTTCTCAAAACTTTTCCTTATTTAGTTCTATTTTAAATGTAGTAACACCCTCATTTGAATAGACATTGATTTTTCCATGCATACTTTGTTCAATTATCATTTTAGCCATATAAAGTCCTATCCCAATACCTTCAGTCCTAAACTTTGTACTAAAATAAGGCTCAAATATTTTATCAATAATATCAAGAGGAATACCACCTCCATTGTCACATATACTTATTACGTAAGTATCAGCACTTAATTTTACAGTAATATTAATATAAAAATCTACTTGATTTGTGAGCTCTTTTTGATCTAATGCATTATTTAAAATAACTAAAATAATTTGAGTAAACTCATTTTCAAATCCCTTAATATTGTAATATTTATTAATATTAATATTTATTTTGACATTGTTTGTTCTTGATTGAATAAGTTCCAATGCATTATCAATCGAAGCAGAAAAATAAAACACTTTCTTTTCTTTATCAGGATGAAAATAATTCAAATAATCGTCAATTGTGTTTGACATATAATTGATATTTTTATTGATATCAAGTACTTTATCTTTAATTCTATTATTAGTAGATGAAGAATTCATTGTAACTTCATGATCTATTATTTGTGATGACAAAATAATTCTATTGAGTGGCTGTCTCCATTGATGAGCAATACTAACAATCATTTCACCCATACTTGCAAGTTTTGATTGTTGAAATAGGTATTTATCTTTCTCCCTATTTTTTTGCACTTCAGTTATAATTTTATCTTCTAAAGTAAGATTTAATTTTGTTATTTTATTTTTTAATGCCATTTCTCTTTTATAGAAAAATAATAAAATCATAAGTATGACAGTAAATAATAATACTATTTTAATAGTAAATGAATAATCAATAACTTCTTTATATTTTAAATTAGTAAATTCACTTATTATATTATCGTGTTCTGCTTTTGTAATATTTTTTATAGTTTTATTTAAAATATTTAATAATATTCTATCATCTTTATTTACTCCAAAACCATGTCTAAATTCTTCATTTAAAATCCCTGATATATGAATTCCATTAGAATAATAATATTTCATATGATGTACTATTTCAGCAATATTAGCTATGAAAAAATCTGCATCTCCATTATCAATTTTTATAAAAGCTTCTCTAAAATTATCCATTCTAGTTTTCTCGATAAAGGGATAGTTCTGATCAACGAGTTTATTTAAATGATTACAATTACTTGTTAAGACCTTAGTATTTTCTAATTGTTTAAAATTGGATATAAATGATTTATTTTTTTTTGAAATTGCAACATGCGGTAAATTTACATAAGGAAGAGTGAAATTCATCAATATTTCCCTATTTTCTGTATTGCCTATTAGAGAGATCATATCACACCGGTTTTCATTCAGATACAATAAACTTTGCGCTCTATCTTTAGCAACGATATACTTTATCTTTGTATTTAGTTTCGTTTCAAATAAATCCTTATATTTAGCTACTATTCCTTGAAAACTACCATTTTCAATTCTTTCATATGGCATAAAATTTTTCTGAATACACATTTTAAGAATATTTTTCTTTTTAAGATATTGTTTCTCTTTCAATGTAAGTTTTGAATTATTTTGTATAAAAATAAAATTATCTAAAGTGCCCATATTTGATTGATTGGTCACTCCCATTAATCTGTATAAGTCTAAGATTCTTTGCAATTTACTTTTATCGATTTCACCTAATGTATTATTTTTTGAATAAGATAGTTTTTTTAATTCATTTGCTTCAAAAATCAGTTCTTCTTTTGTAAGATTTTCTGTATTATATTTTTCTAAAATTAAATTTACACTCTCTTCAATATTATTATATGCATATTCCCATCCCTTAAGCGAGGCACGCTTAAAGGATTCAACTAAATGTACATTATTATCTACAAATTGTTGATTTGTAAATAAAAAGTCACTATACATATCAAAACCATACTCAGAGGGTGAAAACATTCGATATGCAATTTGTTTTTTATTTAAAATATAGGGTGATTTAGATTTATACGCAGAAATAATATCTACATTATCATCTATTAAATCATTAATATTATGGCTATGTTTTATAAATTTTATTTTATTAAAGTTTATATTATTTGATTGAATCATAGCTTTGAGTGAAATCTCATTCGCATCATCAATTGTAGCCATTAACTTTTTATTTAGAAAATCTTTTACATTTATGATATTAGAATCTTTTTTAGCTATTAAAACTAAAGGTGAAACTTGAAATAATGGATATAAAGAGACAAGATTATTGTAGTTATTTATTTTTTCTAAAATTAAAGTTTCTCTACCTATTCCAAAATGAGATTTTCCCTCACTAACATTTTTCGGAACATTGATTCCCCAATCAAAAAACTTTATATTTATATCGACATTTTCTTCTTTATAAAACCCTTTTTCTTTTGCAATATAATATCCAGCAAATTGAAATTGATTAAACCACGATAGTTGAAGTGTAACTTTTTGCATATCATGATTTGAGAATAAATAGGATGTAAATACTGTTAAGATTATACTTATTTTAATTAAAATGCTATTCTTCATACTATATTTTATACAATAAATATGTCGTAATAATGACAGTTTTTAATCTAATCTTCAATTTTTAGTAATTTTTTCTTAAATCTACACACTATTTTAGAAAATGCTAAATTGTCTGTCATTATTAACATCTTTTAGTTAATTTATTTTAATCCCTATTTTTGTACTAAATCAACTACACATCTAGATATATGAAAATTTCTTGGATATTCATTAGAAATAAAGAATAGTCCATCAACTTGCCATCCATATCTTGATTTATCAATTAAAACACTACGTCCCAGTGTTAAATCACCTTTATTATCACAAACTATAACTTTGCCATTTTCAAATTCTTTCTTTACTAGTTCCATTCTATCTACTGTTTGATTGTAGTGCCAAGTTATAATGATAGCTAAAATTATAAACACACCTGAAACAGTTTTTTTATAGGTACCTTTAGCGACAAACGAACGGGTACTTGTAAATATTGTAACAGCTAATATAAAGGCAGATACAGTTATTAATCCCCCTTCTAGTATAAAAAAATTTTCCATTATTTTCCTTTAAATATTATTATTGTGTCATTATACCCATTAATATATTGTTCTAAAATATATTGCTACTTTACAATTTATATTACTGTCTCTTACTAACCGCTGATAACATAACAAAACCAGCTACTAAAACTATCATACACAAAATTCCTACTAAAAATACATCATTCATAACTTTTTCCTTTTATTTTCTTTTTCTTTTTTTTGAGGTACGTGATTTATTAAATTTATACTGTGCTTTTTTCAGATATTCAATAATATCTATTGATACTAATTGCATTTTTGAAATTAACTTTATTTGCTTATCTGATTCATTTTGAGCATATATTTCAAATTTCTCAATAAGAGTTAAAAAATCGTATTTATCTATAAAAGGATACAATTTTGTTGATTTTTCATCTTCTAAAAACCAATTTGAGAGTATACAAATAATGAGTAATTCAGGTATAGAAGTTTTTGAAGTCGAAAAATGATAATTCATTCTTTTTGCCATAGTATCATTATACATGATTAATGGTTCTTCATATTTAGTTTCTCTCCTTAAATCAGTGTTCATTGGATCGTTTTTTGTATTTTGCATCAACTCAATAAGATAATCTACACTTATTACATTTTTTTTTAAATCATTTAATAGATTTCGTAAATTGTCATATATATACTTTGTATTTTCTTTTGTTCCAAGTAAAGGCGGTGTACTCTGCTCATCTAATTTATCAAAAATTCGCTCTAAAGCTGTTCTTGTAAACACGAGTACTGCTTCTGTTTTAACGCCACCTAAAAGATTTGATTTAATTCTATTTTCACAATAATTATCAATAACTACTTTTTCTTTCATTTTAATTACCATGGTAGTTACGCCTTTATATTTTTTATCATTAGATATTTAAAAAGACACCCAAATTATTTAAGGAGAATTGAGTGTCTTTTTGAATACCACAATATAATTATATTCATAAACAATCAAGTATAAAAGGTAACAACTCTTGACATTTTCTTGACATAAAGGTTAAAATAAAGTTTTTTAAGAATAAGTATCTAGTAGTGATAAATACAATATTTCATCTGTATTATTTAAATAGTATAGTAAAAATATTGTAGGGATTTTTATACATATAATCTAATTTGAAATCATGTAACTTAATAATTTTATTCACAATATTTAATCCAAGTCCATGCCCTGATTGTTGATTGGGTTCCCTTGTAAAAGGTTGAATATAATAAATAAAATCATTGGAAAGCTCATCTGCAATGTTTTTAACATATATTGTTTGATTTGAAGTATCTATTTTAATTGGATAAACTTTTGAGTATTTCATAGCATTATCTATTAAGTTTTTTAGTGCCATTGTAAGATAATATAAATCACCTTCAATATCAAAATCATCATCAATAGAAAGCAAAACTTTTGATTCATCATCAATAGAAAGTTTCGATAAAGCCTCTAAAATTAAAGTACTGACTTTAAATTTTGATATATTTAATGTAACAAAATTAAGTTTTTCCCTTTGAAGAAGTCTACTAGTGAGTTCTTCCATATCATAAAAAATATTATTGATACTTTCAACTACCTTATCAGATTTTTCATGTTTAAATTTTTCAACGAGAAATTTTCCCTTTGTTATTGGAGTTTTTAGTTCATGACTGATATTTCTAAGTAGTTCCTCTCTTGCTTGAATAATATCATCTTGTTTTTCTATATAAGAATTAAGATTTTTAGTAATTTCACTTAATTCATTATTTTTATCTATATCAACTTTGATTGTATTTTCATCATTACTTAATAATTGTAAAACTCCATTATTTAACTTATCAAGCATCACTTTTATCTCTCTTATTAGTTTAGAGGAGATAAGAAAAGACAATAAAAAAGATATTAAAAGCAATACTATAAGTTCTAATTTTATTTTATTTATAAATTGATCTTTTTCTTTTTCAGTTTCATCTAACTTATTTTGTAAAACAGTGATTTTTGTAATTAACTCTTGATTTAGAGTCTCACTCATTTTTTGATAAGTGAGATTAAAATTATAAAAAAATATTTCTGATTTATTATTATTAGTCAGTTCATATAAATCTTCTTTGATAAGTTTTTCTATCTTTTCAAAATGTAAAAAGATTAGTTTGATATCATCTTTTTCTTTTTGATATTCCGAATATTTAACAACATCTTTTTTATTGTTATTTAACTTTTTAAATAGAACAGTTGATTTATTAAACCTCTCTGTTACGATTTTTGGTTTATCTTTATCTGTAATAATGTCCAAAACAATCCACGCAAAAGAATTGTTATATTCTTTTAATTTTTCAACTCTTCTAATTTGGTCATATCTATCATTTTGATTGATATGTATCGAATTTAAATTATAAGTGGAATAAAAAAAGACACCAACAATAAATATGATAATTAGTAGAATCAGTAAAAATGATATATATAGTCTTTTTTTAATTGTCATTTATAAATTTATATCCAATACCCCATATAGATTTGATGAATTTAGGTTCTTTTGAATCATCATCTATTTTAAATCTGATATTACTAATATGCATATCAATGGTTCTATTTTTAGTATCTTCTTTTAGTGTCGTTTGATTGATGATACTTTCTCTTGAAATTACTTTATTAATATTATTTATAAATAAAAAGAAGATTTCTGATTCTATTTTTGTAAATTCAATCTCTTCAGCATTTAATAATACTCGTTTCTCTTTTTTATCTATTGTAATATTATTAATTTTTAATGTAGATACACCCGTATATCTTTTTAAAGTAGATTCAATACGAAGTACTAGTTCTCTAGGTTCATAAGGTTTTGATAAATAATCATCAGCACCTAACTCAAATCCATATATCTTATTACCAATATCATCACGTGCTGTTGATATAATGATAGGAATATCTCGTATCTCTTTTAATTTTTTAAATAAATCAAATCCATCCATACCAGGAAGCCCTAAGTCCAAAATAACAATTGAATACTTTGCATAATTTACAGTAAATTCACTCAATGCATCCATTGGATGAGAAAATACATTACACTCATAGTTATAATCAGTTAAAAAATCATTAATTAAACTCTGTAAGTCTAAATCATCTTCTACTAATAAAACTTTTTTATTTTCCAATTTGATCCTCCTTATTTTGAGAAACCATTTTTAACCAAAAGTATCCAAATAATCCAGCAAATAAAGAAGCACAAAGAACACCTATTTTGGCTTGAAAAATAAGTTCAGGACTATTTAT
>ENA-ORXI01000393-ORXI01000393.1-sediment-metagenome-genome-assembly--contig:-NODE-393-length-36427-cov-3.875736_pt1 | contig 36427 bp, 37 predicted proteins | sample MGYA00237861_ERZ511468 | MGnify/ENA primary metagenome ERZ511468 (study PRJEB26299, sample SAMN06266213) | sediment metagenome | isolation source: Hudson Canyon methane seep mesocosm | place: USA:Hudson... | reverse complement strand
TAATTACTGCGCCAACTTTACTTGCTTTACAGATATGATCTAGATCTTGAAACAGACCATCAGAGATATCTATAGCCGAGGAGGCTATATCCAATAGTTTAGAACTCACCTCGAAACGTATTTTTGGTCTTAGATACCTATTTTTATCGAGTCTTGTTAAATTACCACCCCTTAAGTTATCAAGAGCAGAAGAAGCGGCACCAATGCATCCGGTGACATAAATCACATCACCAATTCTGGCACCTTCTCTAGTTAAAGCCTTTCCTGCTTTTACATATCCTCCGACTTGAACAGTGATAGATAAATTACCTTTAGTGGTATCACCTCCTATTAAAGGAATCTTTAGTTCCGCTGAAATGTCTTCTAAGCCTTTTTTAAAATCTGATAGCCATTTAGGATCATACTTCTTAAGGGAAAGGGCTAAAGTAAACCAGGCAGGGGTAGCCCCACATGCAGCTAAGTCACTTAGAGCTACTGAAACAGATCTATAAGCAATGTCAGAGGCATGCATAGTTTCTAAAAAGTGCACCCCACCTATAGAGGTATCTACTGAAATTACACTTTCTTTTCCTTTTGGAGAAGAAATAACAGCTGCATCGTCACCAATAGGAACTCTGATTCCCTGTTCTACTAAAAAAGCAGAACCAATTTCAGAAAAATATTCCTGTATTAATTGGTGTTCGTTTAAAGTTTTAACACCCTTAACCAAATTGAACTTACTCAGGTATAGATTCGAATAAACCGGTAGCTCCCATGCCTCCACCAACACACATAGTTACTATTCCGTATTTACCGCCTCTTCTTCTAAGCTCCCTGGTTAGATGCCCTACTTGCCTAGATCCAGTCATTCCAAAAGGATGTCCTATTGCAATAGAGCCTCCGTTAACATTTAGTTTTTCAGTTGACAGGCCAAGTTGATCTCTGATGTAGACTACTTGAGAAGCAAAGGCTTCGTTAAGTTCCCAAAGATCAATATCATCTACAGTCAGGTTAGCCGACTTCAATAGTTTAGGTATTGAATAGAGGGGACCTATTCCCATTTCATCAGGCTGACACCCAACCACTGTAAATCCTCTAAAATAAGCTAGTGGTTTCACTCCTAGCTCATTTGCCTTTTCTTCACTCATAACCATAGTTACAGAGGCGCCATCTGATAATTGAGAAGAATTACCAGCTGTAACTGAACCTTCTTCAGGGTCAAAAACTGGATTAAGACTTGCTAGCCCTTCTAGTGTGGTCTCCGGTCTGTTGCAGTTATCTTTATCCACAACCGCATCAACTTCCTTTTCTGCACCTGTTTCTTTATTCACCAAAAGCATTTTAGTTTCCATGGGGATAATTTCATCATCAAAAAGACCTTGGTCCTGACCTTTAGCACACCTTTCTTGGCTTGATAGAGCGTACTCATCTTGTGATTCCCTGGAAACACCATATCTTTTTGCCACTGTTTCAGCTGTGGTGCCCATGGCGTGGTATATTCCTGGAGCTTCTTCTGCCAGTTTTTCATTCACATACATGTGCATATTACCTTTTCCTTGAGTTGTACTAATTGACTCTACTCCACCAGCAATGATGCAATCTGCAAAACCACTCTGTACCTGAGTAGCTGCCATAGCAATGGTTTGAAGACCTGAGGAGCAGTATCTGTTTACTGTTGTCCCTCCAACCTCAATAGGAAGTTTAGATAACACTGCAACATTTCTTGCAATGTTGTGTCCTTGTGCTCCTTCAGGCGCACCACAACCTAAAATCATATCTTCCACCATTGAAGGATCTACTTCGGGATTCCTATCCATTAAGGCATCAACAATATAGGCTGTCATATTGTCTGCTCTGGTTTGATTAAAACCACCTCTGAAAGACTTTGCCAGACCAGTTCTGACACTATCTACTATTACTGCTTCAGCCATAATTTCTCCTTAAAAACTTTTTTATTAATATCGGGCGACTGATGTTAGGTTAGAGCGCAAGAATTGGCAAGAAAATAACATGTCTTCATAAGCATTATTTGTTTAGAGAGTCTTTAAACCAATCCGGAACAATATCAATGTCATACTTTCTTGCTAATTTGGCAACCAAAGGAATGGTAATAGGAGAAAAAGGTAACATAGTAAGAGCCCCAAAACCTAGCTCCTTTAGCACTATATTTAGCTGCTTGTTGGCCTTTTCTAAATCTTCTTTTGTAGTATTTCCTTGAGTAAAAGAATAATAAGTCTTCAGCATTTCTCTAGAGCTCTCAGTGTCATGCTTTAGGGTAGCTTTAAGTAAAGCTAAAGCCCTTCTTATATTCCTGCCTAACATTATCTTATTAAGATTTTAGTTTCTTGTTTTTTATAAATATTCATTAGATACTAACAAAGAACACAAAGTATTAACAAAAACATTCGGAGCCGTAAAAATGAATAAATCTTTCCCAATATTTACTGTGGGTGCAATAGTAATTGTAGTGCTAATTTACTTCTTTTATGACAGTGAAGAGCCTGCTCAAGAAAATGTTATTGAGGATGAAATTAGCTCTCCGATAACTTCTTCATCATCTGTAGGGCTCATAGATGATAAAAGAATCATTGAAGCTGAAAGTGAACCTGAGAATTGGATTGCTCACGGAAGAACATATGAAGAGCAAAGATTTTCTCCCTTAACAAAAATCAATAAAGAAAGTGTCTCTGACTTAGGACTTGCCTGGTATAAGGATATGGGAACTAACAGAGCTCTAGAAGCTACACCAATAGTTGTAGATGGAATTATGTTCTTCACAAGTACTTGGAGTCGAGTCTATGCGGTAGAAGCAAAAACAGGTAAGACACTATGGTCTTTTGATCCTGAAGTCCCTGGAGAATGGGCAAGAAAAGCCTGTTGCGACATAGTTAACAGGGGTGTGGCTGTTTATCAAGGGAAGGTATTCTTTGCCAGCTTAGATGGAAGATTGTTTTCACTCAACGCTGAAACAGGAGAAAAGATATGGGAAGTAGATACCATAACTGATCGTACAAGAGCCTACACAATTACAGGTGCGCCAAGAGTAGCAAAAGGAAAGGTCTATATAGGTAATGGCGGTGCAGAATACGGTGTTAGAGGATATGTAACTGCCTATGACACAGAGACAGGTGAACAAGTATGGAGATTTTTTACAGTTCCGGGAGACCCATCATTGGGATTTGAAGATCCAGCCATGGAAATGGCTGCTAAAACTTGGAAAGGTACGAATTGGTGGGAATTTGGTGGAGGAGGAACAGTTTGGAACTCAATTGTCTACGACCCAGACTTTAATAATATCTATTTAGGAGTTGGCAATGGATCTCCTTGGACAAGGGAAATCCGATCTCCAGGTGGAGGAGATAACCTATTCCTTGCTTCGATAGTTGCTGTCGATGCAGATACAGGTGTGTACAAATGGCATTATCAGACGACTCCTGAAGACAACTGGGATTACACGGCAGTTCAAGATATGGCTTTAGCTGATATGGAAATAGATGGAGAAAAAAAGAAAGTCCTTTTGCAGGCCCCAAAAAATGGATTTTTCTACGTTATTGATAGATCTAACGGTAAAGTACTAAGAGCCCATCCATTTGCTGCTGTTACTTGGGCTACTCATGTTGACTTAGAAACAGGAAGACCGGTTGAAAATCCTGAAGTAGACTATTCTGAGAACGGATCTTTTGTTCTGCCAGGACCTTTAGGAGCTCATAATTGGCAAGCAATGTCAGTGGACTTAGATGCGGGCCTTGTATATATACCTGCTCAAGAAAATGCCTTCTTTTATGCGATTGATGAGAACTATAAGAAAACAGGTATATACAAAAGAAACCCAGGCAGATGGAATATGGGGATAGAAATGAGTTCTTTAGCCCAAAATGTACTTTCTAACCTAGAATCAATGCCAGAACCAGGAGGTTTTCTTAAAGCTTTTGACCCTTTAACTGGTGAAACTAAATGGTCTGTACCTATTCCGCATTACTGGAATGGAGGAGTTCTAGGCACTGCTGGAGGACTGGTTTTTCAAGGAGATGCCTTAGGCATGTTCTCTGCTTACGATAAGGAAACAGGAGAACGTTTATGGGAATTTAACACCTACACTTCTATGCTTGCGCCTCCAATTTCTTTTGAAATAGATGGAGAGCAGTACGTTTCAATCCTAACAGGATCTGGTGGAGGAGATCTGTTTGGAGGAGAACCTCTACCGCCGATAGAAATACAAGCTTCTCTTACCTACAACAATTTTGGAAGATTGCTAGTTTTTAAATTGGGCGGCCAAAAGGAGTTACCTATACCCGATGTAAGAGATAAAACTATCCCCGAACAGGTCCTAGCAGATGCCAGTAACGATCAAATCCGTAATGGAGAAAGTAATTACAATCAATACTGTGCCGTATGCCATGGCTTTGTAGTCAAGTCTGCTGGAGGACTACCAGATTTAAGAAAGATGACTACAGGCACCCATGATCTATTTAATAAAATAGTGCTGGAGGGTATCTTAGGAAGTAATGGTATGGCAGGTTTTGCAGATGTCCTTTCCGAAGACGACGTAGATAATATACATCATTACGTTAGGGCCAGAGCTCATGAAGATAGGGAGGTTTCCTTAGGAAATATGGAAGCACCTCAATTCACTTGGTATGGGGTAGAAGACTAATAGATTAATTTTCGAACTTAGTCTTGGGAGGTAAACTCGGAGGAGCTACCTCTTGAAATTCAAAAGAAGGATTTCCTTCCACGTTGTTATTTGAAACAGATTCTTCGTATGGATTTGCCATTTCATCAAACTTATCTGCATCTAAAACCCCATAAGTTTTTCTACCGTTAAGCTGTGTTCCGTCTTTAAGCTTCAGTAAAGCCGATTGGGCAATCTTATGATTTTTTTCATTCCAAACTAGGCTATAAGCTCTAGGTTTTCCAAATGGAATGCCCGCCTTATCCATATACCTAATCCAAAAATAAATTTCACCCTCTCTTTTATTAAACTTATCAGGCTCGTCTATAGAAACCCAAATAAGTCTGAATTCCTCTGGTATTTCTTGTGTTGAAGGCCATCCTAATACCTGCTTGTATCCAATCCAGGTGAAGACATAAAAAGAAGCCATCACTACGACTGCTGCTGTTTTTAATTTATTTGAGAACTTGGAATAAAGGCAGAAGATTAAAAGTAAGACCGTTATGGCTACGTAAGCAGAAACCAACAGAATCCTTTCTTCAATCACTTTTATTTTCTATCAAAGGAGCTCTACCCAAAGCTTTCGTAAGTAACCTTTTTTGTAGTTGATTTACATTAGAAATATTTTTTTTAGCATCAACTGAGAATCTAACTGCAGTTTTTTCATCACCAACTCCTTCCAATTCATGACTTCCATAGTAAACAAGCTCGACTTCTGGATTGAGTTTTTCAACCTTAACGTTAACAGTTAAAGGTTCATCATAATTAGCCTGATAGTGCAGGAGGTTAACCACATATTCCCCCGATTGAAGCGCTCTAATGGTGACTGTTTCTTGATTAATAGGATTTGAAATCATCGCTCCATCAACATTCATCTTGTCCGCAAAGATTCCTCTGTCGTCTCTATCCAAATGCATTAGTCCAGTATCTCGGTTGTGATACCAAACTAATCCCCCTTGAGGACTTTCTACTATGGCATCTACATCATCAGGGTGCTGGTCTGGCCATCTAACCGAAATAAGAATTTCAGCTTTAGAATCTATCTTACCTCCCTCACTCGGATCAGATATCAACATGAATGCGATTGCAAACATGAAGGCAAAACCTAAAAGAGAATTGAAGAGCAAATCAGTAAAAGCATCTTGACCTTCGCCATTACCAAGAATTCTATGTTTCATTTGAATCCTTTAATCAAGATCTTTTGAAGTAAGACTGTTTATTAACTTACTGAGTGATGAATCAAGCAAGAAGTATTGGAATTTGAGAATAGTACTAGTAACCAAGCCCGAAAGAGTTGTGTATAAAGCCACTGCCATACCTCCGCTCATAGAAGAGAGTAAAGGCTGTATTTTTTCTGGATCAAAATCTTTCATTTCGCCAATAGGCAAAAGCATCAGGATAAACCCTACAACCGTCCCGGTTAAGCCAAGTTTTAATAAAATATCAGAAATCATGTGACCCAGGGCATGCCTATTTGATAATTCATCTTCAAGTATCTTTAAAAGACTTTGTCTTCCAACTTGTGTCTTTGATTCTGCTGTCTTTAAGAAATCGGAAACCTTACCCGCTCCTTTCATTTCAGAATCTAAGTTTCTAGCTATGTAGATCCAGTGTAGAGTGGCAACCAGATAAATTGCCAGGATGAGAAATGAAATCTTACTTTTATCTGATACCAAGATCAGATTTAAAAAATTGAGATCATAGAGGAGATAAAAAGCAAAAATAATTACAGTCAGCAAGACAATTGATCTTTGTAAAAGATATTGAGGTTTTTCTTCTTTTAACACTAAATATAGTTACTAATAGTAAGTAAATAAAATGGATTTGCTTTTAGTAGAATAACTAATTATTGGTAAATATAACAGTTTCATAAATGAATAAAACCGAAAGAGCACTGGTGATATCGGAGTCTTTGGATGCACTGTATCCTGACCCCCCTATTCCACTGAATCATAAATCGATTTTTACCCTGCTGATAGCAGTTATCCTTTCAGCTCAATGCACTGATATCAGAGTTAATAAGATAACTCCTTTATTGTTCAAAAAGGCTAATAATCCACAGAGGATGATCAAACTTGGCATCAAAGAAATAAAAAAGATAATCAAACCATGTGGGCTATCCCCTCAGAAATCTAAATCGATTTTTGAACTATCAAAGATTTTAATCAAAAAACATGAAGGTAAAGTACCCAAATCTTTTGTGGAACTTGAAGCCTTACCTGGAGTTGGACATAAGACTGCGTCAGTGGTTATGAGTCAGGGTTTTGGCTATCCTGCTTTTCCTGTTGACACCCACGTTCATCGCTTAGCCCAAAGGTGGAAATTAACTAATGGAAAAAATGTCCAGCAGACAGAGAAGGACCTCAAAAGAATTTTTCCAGAATCTGAATGGAATAGGTTACATATTCAAATTATTTTGTATGGAAGAGAGTTTTGTACCGCCAGAGGCTGTAACGGAACCTCTTGCAAAGAAAAGCCTTGCTCAATTTTAAACTCAAACAGAAAGCGACCCATTAAAACCAAGAAGCCTTAAATTAAGCACTGAGATGTTGTGTGTCGTTAGGTATAATTAGACTTCTTAAAAAAAATTATGGTCTCAAATAATCAATCTATACAAGATTACGATCCTGATCTATGGAAGGCTCTTAAAGGAGAGTTAGACCGACAAGAAGATCACGTAGAGCTTATAGCCTCAGAAAACTATGCCTCTGTGAGTGTTCTTGAAGCGCAAGGCTCAGTTTTAACCAACAAGTATGCAGAAGGTTACCCAGGGAAAAGGTATTACGGTGGATGTGAATTTGTAGATGTTGCAGAAAGTCTTGCCATTGAACGAGCAAAAGAACTTTTTGAAGCTGACTTCGCTAATGTTCAACCCCATTCCGGATCTAGTGCAAATCTAGCTGTTTATTTGGCTTTGTGTGAACCGGGCGATGCGATACTCGGGATGAGTCTTGACCATGGAGGTCATTTAAGCCATGGAACAAGCGTAAATTATTCCGGCAAAATTTATAAGGCTTTTCAATATGGATTAGACGAGGAAACTGGAGATATAGACTATAAACAAGTTGAATCCTTAGCTAAAAAGCATAAACCTAAACTTATTATTGCTGGCTTTTCCGCTTTTTCAGGAATAGTTGATTGGAAAAAATTCAGATTAATTGCTGATGAAGTTGGAGCTTATTTACTGGTAGATATGGCACATATAGCTGGGCTAGTAGCCGTGAACCTTTACCCTACACCCATTCCATTTGCCGATGTAGTTACAACCACTACACACAAAACCTTAAGGGGTCCGAGAGGAGGCCTTATCCTAGCCAAGCATAATGAAGAAATACAAAAGAAAATAAATTCTTCGGTAATTCCGGGGTCTCAAGGAGGCCCTTTGATGCATGTTATAGCTGCAAAAGCAGTTTGCTTTAAGGAAGCAATGGAGCCTGAATTCAAATCATATCAGGCTCAAATATTAAAAAATGCCAATACCATGTGCCAAGTTTTTCAGGAAAGAGGGGTTGAGATAGTCTCAAAAGGTACTAAAAATCATATGTTCCTTGTGGATCTAATTAATAAAAGTATCACGGGGAAAGATGTAGAAGAAACATTGGGTAGAGCTAATATAACTTTGAATAAGAATGCCGTTCCTAATGACCCTCAATCGCGTTTTGTTACTAGCGGACTAAGAATCGGAACACCTGCAGTAACCACCAGAGGATTTAAGGAAGACGAAGTTTCTATAGTAGCTTCATGGATTTGTGACATTCTTAAAGATTTAGAAAATGAAGCTGAAATTAATAGAGTAAAATCTGAAGTTAAAAATCTTTGTGCACAGTTTCCTGTGTATTCTTTTAAAAACTAATTATGCATTGCCCTTTCTGTAGCCATACCGATACCAAAGTCATAGATTCCAGATTGATTTCCGAAGGATCACAAACTCGAAGAAGAAGAGAATGTCCTGCGTGCGGTGAGAGATTTACTACCTTTGAGTCTGCTGAATTATTGATGCCAAAAGTAATCAAGTCTAGGAATAATATGCGAGAACCTTTTAATGAACAAAAGTTAAGGGAAGGCCTGTATCGAGCATTGGAAAAAAGACCGGTAGGAGAAGAAGAGGTAGAGACCTTAATAGAAGACATCAAAAAGGATATTAGATCAACTGGAGAAAGAGAGGTTAGATCCAGATTAATAGGCGAAGTAATTATGAAACGCTTAAGGCGTTTAGATGAAGTTGCCTTTATACGTTTTGCCTCTGTGTATAGAAGGTTTGAAGACATAACTGAATTCAGCGAAGAAGTTGATAAGCTAACTAAAGATTAGTGAAGGATTTTCACCTTGAGCATATGCTGAGTGCTCTGTCAGTAGCTGAAAAAGCAAGATACTTATCTTCACCTAATCCCATGGTAGGTGCTGTCATAGTTAAAGATAACAAAATTATTGGAACCGGCTTCACGCATAAACCCGGAAAAGATCATGCTGAAATAGACGCCATCAAGAATGTCTATACCAAATTTAAAGATAAAGCTGCTAACAGGCTAAAAAATAGCTCGATTTATGTAACCTTAGAACCCTGCAGTAAACAAGGAAGAACTCCTGCTTGTACCAAATCCATAATTGAAGAAGGCATAAAAGAGGTTTATATAGGATGTAAAGATCCTTCTCAGACAGGAGCTGAAAAGCTAAAGAAAGCTGGGCTTAAAGTTAAATCTGGTTTATTAGAAAACGAGTCCCTAGAACTAAACCGAGGTTTCTTCTCAAGAATTAATCGCAAGCGCCCTTTTGTTACATGCAAGATAGCCTGCTCATTAGATGGGGGTATTGGGCTTAAAACTGGAGGGAATAAATGGATAACTTCAAAAGAATCAAGAGAAGATGTGCACAAATTAAGAGCAAACGCAGACGCAATTTTGACAGGCATTGAGACAGTTCTAGCAGATAATCCTAAGCTGACAGTTAGAAACAAAGAATTTAAAAAGCTGGGTAAGGGGATCCACCCCAAAAGATATATCTTAGATAGCAAGTTAAGATTAAAGGGTAACGAGAATCTGTTAACAGATGGATTAGAAACCACTATTTTTTGTCACAAGTTGAAGAAAGTTGACTACCAAAATTCTCAGATAAAGATAGTTGAAGCTGCAGGAAAATCTAATCGAGTTTCATTAAAAAAAGTAATGGATTATCTTAATAAAGAAGAATGTAATCATCTTATGGTTGAAGCAGGTTCAAAAATAAACACCAGTTTCATAGCTTCGAAATTAATAGATGAACTAATATTTTATGTAGCGCCTACAACACTAGGAAAAAACAAAATAAATTTCTCGGAATTCGAAAGTTCTTTTTCAAACATAGGTACAATCCACCTGGAACTAAAGGAAATCAACGAAATAGGACCTGATATTAAACTTGTTACTAAACCAATATATTCGTAAAGATGGAACTTAATAAAATCCAAGAATTAATTTCAGACCTTTCTGAGGGAAAGATGATTATTCTCATGGACGATGAAGAAAGAGAGAACGAAGGAGATTTAATTCTTGCTGCTGAAAAAGTAACAGCTGAAGCCATAAACTTTATGGCTACACATGCTAGAGGATTAATTTGCTTGGCTTTAAATCAAAAAAAATGTGAACAACTTAACCTCGAGCCAATGGTCAAAGACAACGGAACTCAGCAAGGAACTGCGTTCACAGTTTCCATCGAAGCAGCAAAAGGTGTAACAACAGGTATATCAGCTGCAGATAGAGCAACAACCATCTTAGCTGCAGTGAAAAAAAATGCTTCTCCAAAAGACTTAGTTCAACCAGGGCACGTGTTCCCTTTAAGGTCGTCTGATGGTGGTGTCTTGACTAGAGCAGGTCATACAGAAGCGGGGCTGGATTTAACCAAATTAGCTGGCCTTGAACAAGCTGCTGTAATAGTTGAAATCATGAATGAAGATGGAAGTATGGCAAGAAGAAAAGATTTAGAGAAGTTTGCAAAGATACATGAACTTAAGATTGGAACTATCGCAGACCTAATTCACTACAGGAATATTAATGAAAAGAGTGTTGAAAAGATTGAATCAACAAAGGTTAAAAATGAATACGGTGAATTTCTTCTGATAGCTTATCAAGATGTGATCTTTAAGCAGATTCATTTAGCTTTAGTAAAAGGAAAAGTGTCTGAAAATCAAGATACTCTAGTAAGAGTACAAACTCTTAATACTCTTCAGGATGTCATGGGCATAAATGAGTTTGGCAGTAGAGTCTCTTATTCTCAAGCTCTAAAGAAATTACAAGGAGAAGAAACTGGAATTCTTCTTTTATTAACTGAAAGAGAAACTCCTCAAGAAATCCTTAATAATATGAAATTTTTAAAAGGTGAGCTTAAACATAAAAGATCCGAGACTGTGGATAACAGGATAATTGGAATAGGTTCACAAATTCTAAGGGATTTAGGTGTAAAAAAGATGAAACTGCTAGGCTCAGAAGTAAAATACCCATTGGCTGGATTTGATCTAGAAATAACGGAATTTATAAATCAAGAAAACTATGACTCCTAAAGGGAAAAAAGAATTTAAAGCGTCGAGTTCTTCCATTAATGCCAAATATGGATTGCTCTCAACTCAGTGGAATAAGTTTGTCGTGGATGTAATGTTAGAAAGTGCTGAAAAAGAGCTGACATCTCAAGGTGTGAAACCAAACAATATTGTAAAAATTGAAGTACCAGGAGCCTATGAGTTGCCTTTAGCGGCAAAAAGGATGCTCGAAAATGATATCGACGCAGTCATTGCTCTGGGTGCTGTCATTAAGGGTGAAACACCTCACTTTGATTTTGTTTCAAGTAGCTGTGCAAATGGATTAACTAGAGTCTCATTGGATGCAAATAAACCAGTTCTCTTCGGAGTTCTGACAACAGAGACTGAAGAACAGGCCATTCAAAGAGCTGATCCTAACGAAGGCAATAAAGGTGCAGAAGTAGCTCAAAGTGCTATGGAGTTACTTGAGCAATTAGCTTCTCTATGACTAAGTCATCTAAAGCTCTTTCTCCAACAAGATCAAGAGACAAGGTTCTACAAACTTTATACGAATTAGAGTTGAGCGGAGAAGATTTAAAAGATGTACTCAAAAATCACTCTTCAGAGAAATCTAATGCATTTTATAACGATATTCTAAAAGGAGTCTTAGACAACCAAGAAAATATTGACGAAATAATCAAAAATAATCTTGACCGCCCTATTCAACAACTTGATGTTATAGAAAAGAATGCACTCAGGATTGGATTATTTGAACTAATGAACAAAGAGCTAGACGCCGCAATAGTTATCAATGAATCTATCAGAATGACCAAGAAATATGGGTCGGTTGAAGGGTATAAGTTGGTTAATGCAGTTTTAGATAAAATTATTAAAGCGGGCTAGAGTTAAACTTTACAAATATTGGTGAAGACCAAGCTCTTTCTTCAGTTAAAGATAAGCAATCTCCTGTGCCTTTGCCCTTGGGATCTCCACAAAGATTAACTTTTATACATCTACCATTTTGATCTAACTCACAATCCAAGCCACTGGCATTAATGGCTTCAGTTGGTTCTTGCACTGCTCTGACGTAATAGACTATTTCTCTGCTGCTGCCTTCAAATTGTTCATCAATAAACTCAGCCTGACAGCCCTCTTGTGATGGCTCGCATTCAAATGTTCTCCATGGATCTTCTATCAATGCATTGATGGGTTCACCTTCATAAACTTGGGGTCTTATTCTTATTACTTCAATCCTAGAGATATTCTTTCTTTCATCAGAGGGATTGAAACATTCTCCCCTGCATAACCTCTCTAACACCTCAGAACCTAGATTGTCGTTATCCAAGGGGCTGCATCCAGGTAATTGTTTCTGTGCCCCCAATGCTTTCACTTGGAATTTTGGAGAAGAAGACATTTCAGTTTCAGCACCCATTGGAATAGATAATCCACCAGGGTGATTTACTAAATCAAACCAGAGTAAGATTCTTTCTCCACTGGTTGCGTAAACCTCACGATTACTTAAAGCCCCCCAAATCTCTTCCCTGTTCCTTGACTCGACATGCGCAGCCACCAATCCTCCTGTATAGAGAAAAGAAGAAGCTCTTTCAGACTGAAGAGGTAGGGTTACCTTGGAACACTGGATGCCATAGCACTCCAGTTCGGAGTCCGGACCAAGATCTAATTTTTGTGCTAAAGGCAATTTGGGATCGGATAATCTCGGATTCATAAAGTTTCTGCCTGTTTCGCTTTCCATATCAACACGAGATTCAGTATTTAATTTCCTTTTACTTTCTTTATAACCTGTCCCCGGTCTGGCCTGGTGGTTATCACTAGAACCTATAAAGCCATATCTGAATCTTAAGGGCTCTTCAGTTGAGAAGTCCGTAAGTGCTAAAGCGTATTGAGCTGACATTTTAGGTCGATAATCAAAAGCCGGTAAAAAGCAATCTTTGCATTGTCCTGAGTCTTTCCACTCCATAGGATCGTATCCCGGTACAGTCAGCAACCCTAATGGATTGGAACTCACAAATATTTGCCTAGCTTCTATAGCTCTTTTATTACATTCTTCATCAGATCCTGCAGATACTCTGCATCTCTCCCTGATAATTTCTCCAGCTTGGAAGCAATCCGGTACATAACTTTGACTGGGTTGATTGCACAACAAGGTCTCATCATTTTGAACCTCCATTGGAGCCCAAGGTCTGTATTCCTCAGAATTTCCATGCCCTGAATAAATTTCTAAAAGTTTATTAAGGGAAGCATTATGTGCATTCGGGTTCAGTTGCAAGTCCCAAGAAGTCAAAGGAGGAGTTACATTTCCCCATGCACTTCCGTGTGGGATGACTAATGTATCTAAATTTAACTGTTCAAGTTTTCTGAATAGCTCTGCAGAGGTTTCTGCTTTTTCATAACAATCAGAATTGGGGTTGAGTGCTTCTCCTTGCTTGCAATCTTTAGAAGCTTTTGCAACTAAGGATTTGAATCTCCAGTCCAAGTAATTTTTTCTATTAGGAAAATCTAACAGTACCGCAGCGGCAGTTACCAGAGTAGTACTACCAAAAGCAAAGCTATTAAAAGCTCCTGAAGTAGATGAAATAGGCATCGAAGGCACTTCTTCTTTATCTATACCTCTAATAATTATGTTCTTATGGCCATAATGAGTATCTTTATTCACACTGGCTTGAGTCCACTCCCAACCTAAGAAAGGCACTAAAGGTGGCTCGTCTAAATCGTCAGAAACTCGCGCACAGTTTTGAATTGAGTCTAGGCTATCTTTCCATTCTCTTTTAGTTAACCACTCAGCATGATCAGTAACTGCAAAGAAATCTAGATTTGAACAAAATCGAGCAAAGTTACATGCGTCAGCTACCGGATGCGTTCCTTCTCCATTTGCGATAGGGAGATTTAACAGTAATGCATCAAACGAGAAAGTCGTATGAACATGCAAATCTCCAAATAGTATCTTTTTAGCTGAGGGCTTCTGACTAACTTCGCCTTCCTCAATGAAGGTAGAGCTAATTTTATTAAGCTCAATAACTTCTCCGGTTCCTTGATAAACCCCAAACCAATTAAAGAATACACCTACCAAAAGAAATAGAATTGCAGAAAGGATGGAAGCGAAGGCATACAGTAGCCACTTCCTTAACTGTTTAGCCATTTGCAGCCTAGCCAGAGGAGGTTTCAGGTAGTATTAATATATAATTTTTCAAGCTCTCAAGCTCAACGAAGTAATAATCTCTCTTAGGTTGCTCCTCTAGGAGTTCAACCTTAAAAATTCTTCCGTCCCTAAAACTTTCAAGTAGTTTTATCTTTTCACCTTTTTTAACTCTATACAAATCTCTTGCATCAATAAATAACCTGTAAGGAGAGTCTAAGAAGTCTCTATTTAGACTCAGCTCAATGGCATCGTGCTTGTAGTGATACAAGACCTGTGAGTTGTCTCTTTTTAATTTAAGTTCATTGCCTATTTCATAAACTTTGGTCTCATTGGCGAATACAGCCAGTGAGAGAGCTGCAAGGATTGATATCAACAAGTATTTCATTTCTATAGAGGGTATTTTCGGATAATTGCATCCTCACGTCTAGGGCCTGTGGAAATCATAACTATGGGGGCCCCACAAAGTTCTTCGACTTTGGCTATGAAATCAATTGCCTTGTCATTCAAATCTTCAAATCTTTGAACGCCTGCTGTGGGTTCTTGCCAACCCTCCAGTTCGATGTACTGAGGCTCAATATCATTGAGAGCCAAGGATTCTAAAATTTCCTCTCTTGATAACGAACTAGAATAATCTGAACATATCTTTATTTTTTCTAAACCATCTAGTACGTCTATCTTTGTTAAGCAGATCCCATTAATACCATTCAAATAAACTGTGTGAGACAGTAATACTGCATCTAACCAACCGCACCTTCTGGGCCTTCCGGTCGAGGCACCGACTTCCCCTCCTTTTTCTGCAAGATAACTGCCTATTTCATCATTTAATTCAGTTGGAAAGGGTCCTTCTCCCACTCGGGTTGTATACGCTTTAGATATACCTAAGGAATAGTCTATGCTGGTTGCACTGATGCCTGCACCAGAAGCTATTCCTCCTAAAGAAGAGTTACTCGAAGTTACAAAAGGATAAGTTCCTAGGCTGTAATCTAAGAGAGCACCTTGTGCCCCTTCAAAAAGAATTGTTTTGTTGCTTTCTTGAAATGCTTTTAATTCTGCGATCACATTTCCCACAAAAGGTTTTAATCTTTCTGCTTGTTTAAGATTTTTATCCAGCAGTTCATTTAAATCTTCTTGTTGAGCTTCATCATGCCTTTTGATCAAGAAGTTGTAGATATCAAGAGCTTCTTCCAATTTTACTTTCAGTACTTGGGGATCATACAAATCAGCTACCCTTATAGATCTTCGGCCTACCCTATCTTCATAGGCCGGCCCTATTCCCCTTCCTGTTGTTCCAATTTTTGTTCCACTTCTTGATCTTTCTCTAAGTTGATCAATTTTTTTATGATAGGGCTGAATAAGACACGCAGCGTTACTCACTACTAACCTATCCTTTAGATCCCCTATAAACTCAAAAGCATCATCTATTTCAGAAAAAAGTGCTTCGAGACTGATGACAACACCCCTTCCCAAAAAACACTTAATATTCTTATGACATATAGACGAAGGCAGTAAATGAAAAACCACTTCCTTCCCATCAATGATCAGGGTATGCCCAGCATTATGACCACCTTGATATCTAACAGCGGCATCGATGTCCTTTGACAGAAGATCGACTACTTTACCCTTACCTTCATCTCCCCATTGCAAACCTAAGAGAGAAATCGAGTTACTCATTTACAGCGCCTACTGAAAAAGTATCTGAAACGGCATTTAAGTTCGATTCTTAATCTATCTCAGAATTATTTAGATACTTGAAAAAATCACTATCGGGGTCAATTAGTAAAATATCTCCTTTTGATTGAAAGGTAGCTTGATAGGCTTTAAGACTTCGGGTGAAATCATAAAATTCTGGGTCTTTGGAGTAAGCCTCAGCATAAGTTGCTGTCGCTTTTGCATCTCCATTGCCTCTTGTTTCCTCTGCTTCTCTATAAGCGTCTGCCAGAATAATGGTTTTGTCTTTATCAGCGGTAGCTCTTATTTTCTCAGCCACTTCATTGCCTTGAGCTCTTAACTCTCTTGCAAGCCTTTCTCTTTCGGTACGCATTCTGTTGTAAACAGATTCACTTACTTCAAGGGGTAAATCGATTCTTTTAACCCGAAGATCTATTACTTCTACACCCAGTTCTTCCTGTGCTATCTTATCTAGCATAGATGTTAAGGAATTCATCAACTGATCCCTTTCTCCTGAAACAACTTCTTTTACTGTTCTAACACCAAACTCATTTCTTAAACCGGTATCAACTCTTTGACTCAGAAGGCGCTTAGCTCTTTCTTCATCTCCTCCAGTGGTGGTGAAATATTTGGCTACATCTTTGATCCGCCATTTGATAAATGAATCAACCATCAGAGCTTTCTTTTCTGAAGTTAAATACCTTTGTGGTTGGGCATCTAAAGTTAATATTCTTGAATCAAAATATCTGATTGAATTAACGATCGGCCACTTGAAGTGCAATCCCGGTTCAAGATCAAACTGAACAATCTCTCCAAATCTCAGCTTCACTGCCCTTTCAATCTCACTAACAACAAATATAGATTGTGAAATAATTATGACTGTAATAAGACTTAAAGCCGAAATAAAAATACTAGATTTTTTCATTTAACATCCCTCTCTTATTGCCTATTTCTTTTTCTGATCTCTTCAATAACTCGATCAGTTAACTCTCTAATAGATGAAGTGCTACCAGTACCAGGGCTTGAAGGTTGTACCAATACACTTTCATCACTTTGCCTAACAATTTTATCCAGTGGCAAATAGAGAATATTGTTACCGCCTTCAACATCTATCATAACTTTCGTACTGTTAGACATTACCTTTTGTACTGCGTCCAAATAAAGTCTATTTCTTGTTACCTCTGGAGCTTTCTGGTACTCAGAAAGAAGCAGATCGAATCTGGTAGCATCACCTTGAGCTTCAGCAATAACTTGAGCTTGGTAGGCTTCTGCATCTTGGATCATTCTTTGTGCTTCTCCTCTGGCTTCCGGAACCAGTCCATTCGCATAAGTTTCAGCTTCATTTCTTACCCTGACTTCGTCTTCCCTAGCTTTTATAACATCATCAAAAGCTGCTTGTACTTGGTCTGGTGGGGCGGAATCTTCAATGTTTACAATAACCACCTGTAATCCTGTCTCATACCTATCAAGATATTCCTGGAGTCTGGCTTTAGTTAATTGTGCTATCTGCTCCCTTCCCGTGGTTAAAGCATCATCCATAATCGAACTACCAACAACATGTCTCAAAGCACTCTCTGTGGCTTGAGCTAAACTGTTATCAGGGTTCCTGATGTCTAAAACGTATTTTTCTGGATTACTGATCTGATACTGCACCGAAATAGTTACAGCTACAATATTTTCATCTTTTGTCAGCATAAGAGCATCGTGTCTATGCGGTCTTACTCTAACGACATCAACTATTGTCCAATTATCAACGATCGGGGGATTCCATCGTAAGCCCGGGCCTTTTGTGTCCATGTACTCACCCAATCTCAAGACCACTGATCGCTCCGCTTGTTCCACCTGGTAAATACCCATTCCAGTCCAGATAAGAACAACCAGAATAAAACCAAAAAGCATATTCTTTTTGGAAAACCCAGGTCCAGATCCACCTGAAGATCCTCCCAGAATACTGCTTATTTTTTCTTTGAATTTATTTATGGCCTCGTCTATGTCAGGCGGGCCGTCCTTTCTCCCCCAAGGGTCTTTATTATTATCATTATTTCCATTCCAAGACATCAGATTGCTTCCTTAATTTTATTATTCTTTAAATCTATACCTTTGTTAGAAATTAGATTGTTTAGTTCATTTTTATCTATTTCCAACTGCAATTGTATCAGACCTGCCTCACTTGTTGTTTCTTCTAAGACCCTGCCAAGAGAATAAAGTTTAGCTCTAATTTTTCCTTGGTTGGGTTCTAATTCTACCCACTCTTTTACCATGAATTTTTTTCTGTTGAACTGGATAGAATTTACAAGGTGTTCCATGCCTGTGTTCTTGAGAGCTGACACCCAGACTTCATTATTGTTATTAGAAGTCCCATTAGAAATTTCATCTATATCTACTTTGTCAGATTTATTATTTACCCGAATACAAGGAATGTTTGATATTCCCAATTCCTTCAAAATCAATAAGACTTGCTCAGTTTTATAAATGAAATCAGGATCTGAAATATCAACAACATGAACCAAAATATCTGCTGATTTCAGTTCATCTAAAGTGGCTTTGAAAGATTCTATTAGTTCTGTAGGTAAATCCGATATAAATCCAACAGTGTCTGAAAAAAGAATATCCTCTAAACCTGAAACATTATTTTTTCTAGTGACCGAATCAAGGGTAGCAAAAAGCTTGTTGGCTACATAAAGCTTACTTTCCGTTAATAGATTAAACAAAGTTGTCTTACCAGCATTTGTATAACCGACTAAAGCAACTAGGGTTTTATTACTTTTATTTCGTGAATACCGATTGACCTCCCTTTGCTTGTGAGACTTACTTAACTTATTTTTTATATTTTTAATTCTTTGATTAAGGAGCCTCCTGTCAGTTTCTAACTGAGTTTCCCCTGGACCTCTCAAACCGATACCTCCTTTTTGCCTTTCCAAATGACTCCATCCTCTGACAAGCCGAGTAGAAAGATGAGACAACTGGGCAAGCTCTACTTGAAGTTTACCTATATGGCTGGAAGCTCTTTCTGCAAATATATCTAAAATTAAGCCAGTCCTGTCAAGCACTCGAGCTTGAAATATATTTTCTAGATTTCTCTCTTGTGAAGGGGTCAGATCGTGATTAAAAATAACCAGTTCTGATTCTGTTTGTTCTAAGGAATCCTTTATTCTTTCAGCCTTTCCTTTAGTTATAAATAGACCCGAAGTAGGTTTAGCCTGCTTAGAGAAATCTTCATCAGAAATCTCTGCTCCAGATGAAAGTACCAATTCTTTAAATTCATCAAAAGCTTTTAAGGATGAAGACCTCTCTCTTTTTTTGGGTAACTCAACCTGAACTATTACAGCCTTCTGAAAAACAGACTCAACCATTTATTTTTTTAGTCTCAACTTCTTTTCTATTAACTTAACAGAAGCCTTGGTGTCTTGGCTTACCCAATGCAGATTCTTCCATCCTCTTAACCAAGTCATTTGACGCTTGGCTAATTGCCTTGTTGCATTCACGGCCTTCACTATCATTTCTTCGTAGGCAGTCTTCCCTTCTAAATAGTCACATATTTGTCTGTATCCTACACTCTTCATAGAACTTTTCTTAGAATCCATTTGCTTTAAGTCCAGTAACCTTTCCACTTCTTGTACTAGCCCCGCTTCCAGCATTAATAAGAACCTTTTCTTAACATCTTGTCTTAAAGATTCTCTACTCTCTGGTTCAACAGCAAATTGCATAACCTCCCTAGATTTTACAAGTTGACTACCTTGATCTCTTTGCCGCCATTCAGTCATAGTTTTAGAACTGACCAGATAAACCTCTAACGCTCTTTGTATACGCTGCGAATCATTCGGATGAATTCTTGAAGCAGATTCAGGATCAATTTCAGCAAGTTTTGTATGAAGAGATTCCCATCCATGTTTTTTTGCTTCATAAGATAATTCGTTCCTAACATTTTGATCAGCTTTTGGCATTCTTGAAATACCGCTTAGTAAAGACCTGAAATAAAGCATAGTTCCACCTACTAGAAGTGGAACTTTTTTTGATTTATCACATAAATCTAGTTCTCTTGTAGCATCATTAATAAAAAGAGCTGTTGAATAAGATTTCCAGGGGTCTATAAAACTAAGTAATTTATGTGGATGCTTGTCCAGAATCTCCTTTGGGGGCTTTCCTGTTCCAATATCCATCCCTTTATAAACTTGTACTGAATCCACGCTGATAATCTCTAATGAAACAGCCTTAGACAAAGAGATAGCCAAATCCGTTTTCCCAACTCCAGTCGGGCCCATAATTGTCACAAGAGGTAATTTTTCTTCCATCTAGAACAAAAGATTCGCTACTTTCTTAGCCAAAGGCAACGAAGAAGTTAGTCCGGGACTTTCTATTCCAAACAAATTTACCAATCCTTTTATTTTGTGTTGCTTGGAAGTTTGTATAACAAAATCGGCTGGCTCTTCTGCAGGACCGTAAATCTTTGGCCTAATACCCGTGTAATCAGGAATTAATTTATTAGGATCTAGATCAGGCCAGTAGTTTTTTATTGCAGAAACAAAATCATCTTTCCTAGATTCGTTAAAGCTGTAATCAATATCCTCTATCCAGGATACATCGGGACCGAATTTAACTTTACCGCTCATATCAAAACTTACATGCACACCAAGACTGTCTTTTGTAGGAAGTGGGTAAACTAGATGTTTTTTAAAAGGGTGATTGCCGCTAAGTTGGAAGTAATGTCCCTTTGCTAGATAGCTTTTTGGAAAAATGCCTTCTGGTATCCCTTTAATTTTCCTAGCTAAATCCACAGCATGCAGTCCCGCAGAATTAATTACATTATCCGCTTCTATAGTGAAGCTTTCCTCTGCTCTTACATGCAAAGTAATACCGGTGGAATCTGAAACTTCTATCTCTTCAACTTCTGAGTTATGACTGGTTATTATGTCCTTCTGCTGCACTTCTGCTTCAAGACTTAAGATTAATTCTGCTGCATCTATAATCCCTGAACTAGGGCAGTAAAGAGCAGATTTTGCAAGTATTTCTGGCTGAAATCTATGGATCCTCTTTTTTGATATAAGCTCAAGGTCTTTTACATTATTTCTCCTACCATTTTCTAAAAGAGAATCTAATTTACCTTCTTCATCAGACGTTGAAGCAATTACTAATTTTCCAGTATTCCTATGCCAGATGTTTCTTTTCTTTGCGTACTCGTAAAGTAGCCTATTTCCTTCAACACATAATGTCGCTTTATTAGAGCCTGTAGGGTAGTAGATACCTGAATGGATGACTCCTGAATTTCTGGAAGAAGTTTCTTCACCTGCCCTAGAATTTTGTTCAAGAATAATTACTTCATGACCTTTTCTAGAGATTTCTTTAGCCACGGCAAGACCGACAATTCCAGCCCCAATAACAACAGTGTCCGTTTTTAAAATCTTATTTCCTTTTAAACTTTAAGAGTATCTTCTTATTACTAGAAAAGTAAAACCGACCACAAATTAACTTATTTGTAGTCGGCTTACTTTGGATGAAAATTAACTTAAATCGTAACTTCTTTCTTCGTGTTCCGTTACATCTAATCCTTCATTCTCAGATTCTTCTGAAACTCTTAAGTCAGTTACTAAACCAACGAGTTTTAAAATTACCCAAGTAGCTACAGCGGTCCAAAGGAATATAACTCCTATACCTTTAAGTTGAATAACTAATTGAACTAAAGGTCCTCCATCGGCTATACCACTAGCTCCTGAGCCAAGGAAGCCTCCCTGAGTTCCAACAAAACTTAACATGATAATTCCAAGCATTCCCCCCACTCCGTGAACTGGGAATACATCAAGGGAATCATCGATGTTAAAGACCCCTTTAATGGCTTGAGTTGCGTAATAACACACTATTCCAGCCATTAATCCAATAAGAAGTGCGCCTTCAGGGCCTACAGTGCCTGCGGCAGGAGTAATGGTAGCCAGTCCTGCAACCATGCCCGTGGCTATTCCAACTACCGTTGGCTTACCCTGTTTGATCCACTCAAGAGCCATCCAAGTGAAGGCTCCTACAGCAGCGCTTATATGGGTAACCAGCATGGCCATGCCAGCATCTGTACTAGCTGCTACAGCACTTCCAGCATTAAATCCAAACCAGCCTACCCAAAGCATAGCAGCTCCCATAACCACTAAACTTCTGTTGTGAGGTGGCATGGCAGAACCGGGAAACCCCTTTCTTTTACCCAAGACCAAGGCTGCCACTAAAGCTCCTACTCCACAAGTTAGGTGAACAACTAATCCGCCAGCAAAATCGATTACGCCCCATTGAGCTAATAAACCTCCACCCCAAACCATATGGCAAGCTGGTAAATAGACCATGGTTAGCCACAAAAATGTAAAAAGACACATGGCAGAGAACTTCATTCTTTCAGCAAAAGCACCGACTACCAAAGCAGGTGTAATGATGGCAAAAGTCATTTGGAACATCACAAACACTGTTTCTGGAATGGTTCCAGAAAGGGTATCTCTACCGATGCCCGATAGGAAAGCAGCGCTTAGATCACCAACAAAAGCTCCATCCCCTCTGAAAGCCAAGCTGTATCCGTAAACAACCCAAACGATTGAAGCAATGCATGCAATAGCAAAACACTGCATTAAAACTGAAACGGCGTTCTTACTCCTAACTAAACCCGCATAAAATAAAGCTAAACCAGGCAAAGTCATAAAAAGCACTAATGCCGTGGAAGTTAACATCCAGGCGGTATCTCCAGTATCTAGGCCTTCAGCAGATGCCGATATGGAAAACAGACCTATAGTTATTAATAATAATTTCTTAAACATAATTACCTCTCTAAATTAAATTACAGCGCGTCCTCATTAAGTTCGCCAGTTCGAATCCTCATCACTTGCTCAAGGTTGGAAACAAAGACCTTCCCATCGCCTATTTTTCCTGTGTTTGAAACTTTAGAAATAGCTTCTATGACAGCTTCAGAATTTTCATCACTCACTGCTATCTCGATCTTTGTTTTGGGCAGAAAATCTACAACATACTCAGAACCTCGATACAGTTCTGTATGTCCCTTTTGTCTGCCAAATCCTTTAACATCAGTTATGGTTAAACCTGTAACCCCAACTTCAGATAATGCTTCTCGCACTTCATCTAACTTATAGGGTTTAATTATTGCAGTTATTAACTTCATAAATCCTCCTATTAAAATTACAAAACTTTGTTCTTGTAAGAAAAAATATTTTTCTATACTTATATTTATGCAAGTTTTATGCCAACTATACCTTCGGGGTAAAACCTTGTATTAAAGACTTATTTTGTATTTGAGAAGTGCAAAAATAATCTGATCTGCACCAACTTAAGGCAGAAACAATTTTATTAAGTTAGAAATTGAGATAAATGCTTATCCAATGATTTATTTATCTTGATCAAAACCCCTCTGTTTTTCTCAAAAACTTGTAATGAGGCCCTTCCTATTTTTTCTTTTTTCTTTGGATCAGAGACGACCTCTATAAAATAGCCGGTAAGATCTTTTCTGTTTCCAATCAAGAAAAGAGAGTTATTTTTTTGGAGTTCATCAGCTATTTCTTGGAAGTTTCTTAAACTTTTTCCAGAACATAAAGGTAGACCAAGAGAAGCTGGTTCTAACAAGTTCTGTCCGCCATGGTCCACAATACTGCCACCTACAAATGCTACGTCTGATACCGAATAAAGAAAATTTAATTCCCCCATGGTGTCTCCCAAAAGAACTTGGATTTCAGGGGTAACATCTTCTTTCTTTGAACGTCTAGCAACAGTAAGGTTTCTATTCTGAATGTACTCGTAAACTGTCTCAAACCTTTCTGGATGCCTTGGAACTATAATCAACAAAGCTTCATTAAGCTTGGAAAGTATTTCAAGAAAGGAGTCCAGAACAAACTCCTCCTCTGTTTCATGAGTACTCGCAGCAATCAAAGTAGGTCTTTCTCCACCATTGGCCCAGGATTCTCGAATAGAAGTAGAGATTGATTGCATTTCTTCTGGAATCTCCTGGTCGAATTTCAGATTGCCACAAACGTGAATTTCCAGAGAATTATTTATTTCTTTAAATCTCTTGGCATCTGAATCGTATTGAGCAATGAGCAGATCTAAATTACCCAAAGCTTCTGAAGCTAGAAGTTTAATGTTGTTGTAATTATCTTTAGATTTCTCAGATAACCTTGCATTAACTAAGGCAGTAAAAATGCCTCTTTTTTTGCATACAGAAAGGATATTTGGCCAAATTTCAGTTTCCAACACAATAAAAGCTTTGGGGTTCCATCTATCTAGAAACCTATTAAGACAAGAAGGTAAGTCCAAAGGCACATATTGATGTTTTACTCTCGCACCTAGCTTATCTAATAGAATTTTTGACCCAGTTGGAGTGCTAGTCGTAACCAATATTTCTGAGTTGGGATATGTGTCGAGAAGACTTCTTACCAATGGTATTGAAGCATTAACTTCCCCTACCGAGACAGCATGAATCCACAAGACATTTTTTCCTTCTGAAGGTGAATTAGTTCCAAATCCTAATCTCTCATTCCATCGTTTTAAGTAATCCGGATTCTGAATACCTCTTATTACTAACCTGACAAAATATAGTGGAATAGCTAAATAAAAGATGGCTGTATAGATAAGTCTCAGCATCAGTCTATGCTAACATATGAAACCTTGAGTAAACGACCTATCCCATGATCATAGTAACTGGATGCAACGGTTTTATAGGTTCTAATTTAGTTGCAAAACTTAACGAACTTGGTGTTAAAGATATTATTGGAGTTGACGATCTCTCCAAAAAAGACAATCTTATCAATATTGCTCACTGCGAACTTCAAGAACTTTTAGATATCAAAGACTTTGAAAATGGTTATCTGCAAGAGAATCAGAACCACGAACATATAACTCACATTTTTCATCAAGGAGCCTGCTCTGATACCTTGGAGTGGGATGCCGAATACATGATGAGAAACAATTATTCTTTTTCTCAAAGACTGTTGGAATTAGCAGAAAAGAATTCTATTGCTTTCATTTATGCCTCTTCTGCATCGGTTTATGGAGATACCAAAAAATTTGAAGAGATCAGAGAAAATGAGAACCCCATAAACCTTTATGCTTTCTCTAAATACCTCTTTGATCAGTTGATAAGGCAAAAAATTAATAACAGCAACATTCAGATAGTTGGATTGAGATATTTCAATGTCTATGGCCCTAATGAATCTCATAAAGGCCATATGGCAAGTGTGGCTTATCATTTGCACCAACAATTAAATAAAGGGAAGGAAGTAAAGCTTTTTGAAGGATCCGATGGATATGAAGCGGGAGAACAAAGGCGTGATTTTGTCTATGTAGATGATGTGGTTAAAGTGAATCTTTGGTTCATGCAAAATTCAGACATCTCGGGGATTTTCAATGTGGGCACAGGAAAAAGCCAAACCTTTAATGAAGTTGCAAATTCAGTAATCGAATGGCATGGAAAGGGGTCAATTAAATATATTCCCTTCCCCAAAGAACTGATTGGTTCTTATCAAAGTTTTACCGAGGCCAACATTGATAAATTAAGAGCGGTGGGTTACCTGGAAAACTTTTTAGACGTTCAATCCGGGGTTAAGCTTTACTTAGAAAAACTTCAAAACTGGCCCCAGAATGAAAGATAGCAAAAACGAACTGCATAATAATGAAGTAAAGCTTGAGCTTTCCATGCTCTCTCCAAGTTATCTTTTAACTTGGTTGGGGACGGGGTTTCTTTATGTATTAACTCTGTTGCCTATCAAGATCCAATTATTCTTAGGGGGTCAACTTGGATCAATTCTTCTTTTTATTAGTCCTCAAAGAAAAAATATTACACAAATAAATCTTCAACTTTGTTTTCCAGAAAAGACTCAAATTGAACTAGAAAAAATGGTTAAGGAAGTCTTTAAGGACATTGGCAAAGGACTAATAGAAACAGGAATAGCTTGGTGGAAATCAGACCGATTTATAGACAAACTCATAACCAAAAAAACAGATTTTGAACATTTAGATAGTAATAACGAAGGCTGTCTAATTTTGCTTAAACATTCAACCCATGCAGAGTTGGATATACGAATCATATCCAGACTTCTCAGGGTAGGAGGAATGTATAAAACCCAAACAAATAAAGTTATGAACTACCTGATGATTAAAGCCAGGAACAAGTATTTAATTGGTACCGTTACTAATCGCCAAACCAGAAGAGGATTAAAATGGCTTCGTAATGGACTGAAATTTCTCTATGCGGCTGATCAAGATTATGGGACGAAGGGATCCGAGTTTGTGCCTTTTTTTGGGATACAAGCAGCTACCATTACACTGCCTTCAGATCTATTTAAAAAAGGTACTAGGGTTTATTTTTTTAATGTGATGAGAGTCAATTCTAGTTACGAAATTACCTTAGATGAATTTAGTCAGCAGGTAGATAAAGATGGTTTTTTAAATGAAATGAATAATTTTTATCAGAAAGCTATTTTAGAAACCCCCACGCAATACTTCTGGATGCACAGAAGGTTTAAAACTAGACCAGAAGGGGAAGAAGGGTTTTATCCTCATTGGAAAAGAAGAGAAGCCAGAAGAGAAAGAGAAAGAAATAAAAAAGTTAAGAGTCCAAATCCTTAATTTTCTTTATTAATTTAGAAGTTGAAAAGCCTTTAACGAGTTTGATCGCTTTTACCTGCCCTCCCTTAGAGAGTACTTCTTTGGAGCCGACAATATCTTTGATTTTATAGTCTTGACCCTTAACAAGTACATCAGGTTCTAACTCTTTAATTAACTTTAGAGGAGTGTCTTGTGAAAATGAAGTAACCCAATCTACGCTGTCTAATGCGGCCACCTGAAGTGCTCTGTGTCTTAAGCTATTGATGGGTCTTTTATTACCTTTCAGTCTTTTCACTGAGCGGTCTGTATTCAAAGCCACTATCAATCTATCGCCTAATTTCTTAGCTTCACTGAGATAAGTTATGTGGCCAGGATGAAGTAGATCAAAACACCCATTGGTGAAAACAATTTTTTTAGAATCTTTCTTAGCTGCTTTCACCAGATCTTTAATCTCACTATTAGAGATAAGCGAATCATCTGCATTCAAACTGAGGCTTAATTCAACTAATGAAGGGGTGGCAGTTCCAGATTTACCCACTACTATGCCTGCTGCCACATTAGCTAGCTTGACTGAATCTTCCAGACTCATACCACTGGACTGAGCTGATGCCAAACTAGCAATCACAGTGTCTCCAGCACCCGTAACATCGAAAACATCCTTTGCTTCAGTCGGGAAGTCAGTTCTATTTATTTGACCCCCATCTTTTTTGAACAGAGTCATCCCTTCCTGCCCTCTGGTGACCAGAAGAGCCTGCAGGGCTAACTTTTTAATTAGTTTATTGGCTTTATTTGTAAAATCAGACTCGGAAGAGACTCCTCCAACTTCAGTAGAAAATTCCAAGAAATTAGGAGTGATAATGTAAGCACCTTTGTACTTGTTGAAGTTATTGCCTTTGGGATCAATAAAGACAGGTATATTTCTTTTCTTCGACTCTTTAATTAAGAAAGGAACATCAACTAAGGTACCTTTTCCATAATCTGAAACAATAACTGCATTAAAGCCCTTTAATTTCTTAGAAAAAGCGTTTTTTGTAGCGAGCCATTCTTTTTTGGTAAACGATTCCTCTTTATCAAGACGCAGTAACTGTTGTTGACCGGCCAAAAGTCTAAGTTTATGGACAGTAGTCTTTTCAGAGTTAGTCAAAGATGCTCTGATTGATTTATTCCTAAGTAACTCTCTGAGTTCTTTTGCTGCAGTATCTTTGCCTACTACACCTATCAGTTCTACTTTGGATCCTAAGGATTTAACGTTAGAAGCTACATTGGCTGCCCCTCCTAATCTTAACTCCCTATCATTAGGTCTGAGCACGGGAACGGGAGCTTCTGGAGAAACTCGGCTTACTGTCCCCTGTAAATATTCGTCAAGGATAATATCCCCTATTATGAGAATTTTTCCCTGTTTTAATTGATGCAGATCCATAATAAAAAATTATTTACTCATGAATTGATAGATACGGTCAATTAGAGTCTCACTGAGTTCCATCGGAAGAGAATGCGTAGCATCAGGAAAAACCTCCATTTTCCAATTGCTGCCAAGCTTTTCAATGGTTTTTCTGGCATTCGGAGTAAAGGTAGATTCTACGGTTCCGGAAAGAATCAAAGTGGGTGTGTTCAGTTTTTTAAGATAAGGCCAAGAACCCATGTCCGACGCCATAAAAGTTCTGCTCTCCCATTCGGGCGAACAGGTTAGTTCAACATCTTGTTCGGAAATTTTTCTTGAACCGCCTTCCACATAATCTGTTATCCAAGATTTTTCCCAAGTTGAAAAGACGCCCCTTCCATAATAAGAATCTATCATCTCTTCTCGACTGGTAAAGTTTCGTCTTCTTTTTGAAGCTAACTCAACCAATTCAGCATTTCTGCCTAAGCCCCATCTTCTTTTAAATGAGTATTTAAAACATTCAAAAGGGCTATACAGGACTGGTTCAAGCATGACCAACTTCTTTACCTTCTCTTCGCGCAGTTTGGCAATCTTAGCTGCCACTATTGCGCCCATTGAGTGCCCCGCACAAAATATCGGACCGTCCATTTTATCTACAATCTCTAACGCATCTTCGATAAAGGGAGACCAACTGTTCAACTCTTCGGGAATAGCTTCAGCCTTGGTATGACCATGACCTCTTTGGTCCAAGCTCATAAAATTTATCTCTTCTTTGAATAAACTATCCAGGCCTTTTATCAGCTGCCAATACGTTTGCCCATTGAAACCAGTGGCATGAAAAAAGATAAATAAAGGAGCTCCCGACTCAATAGGACGATTTGAAACATATGAAAATTCTTCGCCAGAATTATTTTTTAATGAGCTGCGAATCATAAATGAGAGCGAATACTCTCATATTTTTGATAGCATTTCCTATAATTAGCTCATGAAATTAGGAATAGACCCAGATCAAGTAAAAGGATTTTTGGCAAAAGAAGAAGGAGAGTCTTTATATACCTTTGCAAAACGTTACTCTTCTAAAGGACCTTGTTTAGAAATAGGCAGTTATTGCGGGAAATCAGCTCTTTATTTGGGTACAGCGGTAAAAGAAAACAATCAACTACTCTACTCCATAGACCACCACAGAGGCTCGGAAGAGCAACAACCAGGGGAAGAGTTCTTTGATCCAGATCTTTTGGATGAATCAGGCAAAGGCATTAATACCCTCCACTTTTTTTTGGACACAATAGATAAGGCTGGTTTAAACGATATTGTCATTCCAATTGTTTCCAGCTCAGTGGAAGCCAGTGAAGTGTGGTCAAAACCCCTCGCAATGGTTTTTATTGACGGCGGGCACTCTGAGAAAGCTGCCAATGATGACTACGACGTTTGGCATCCTCACATAATCAAAGGAGGTTTATTGGCGATTCATGACGTGTTCCCCAATCCAGAAGACGGTGGTAGGCCGCCATTTGATATTTACACAAAAGCCAAAGAGAGTGGTCTGTTTAAAGAAGTGGATATGATTAATTCTTTGGCTTTATTGGAAAAACTCTAGAAATGATTTCTAAAATAAATTCTTTGAGTTTAGGTCTGTGCCTAACTATCTTTTTTTATCTTAGTTTTATTTCAACAAATTTAAGTTCAGAAGAAATAAAAATACTTGCATACAACACTCACGGATTACCGGCTGTTTTTGCTCGTGATGATCCGGAAGAGCGATTCCCTTTAATTGGAGAAAAAACAAAAAGCTATCAACTTTCACTTCTCCAAGAAGACTTTGCTCATCATGAGTTACTTCTCCAGAACTTAAACGAAGGAAGTGTTGCCTTACGTGGTAACACTAATAACAAGTCCTTTTGTCCATTTTGTTCAGGATCAGGACTAACCATGATTTCGAACCTTGAAAACGAATGGCAGATCGAAATACAGTCAGAAGCTTTCAATACCTGTTCGGGCTGGTTGGGAGGTTTGAATGACTGCTTTGCGACTAAAGGATTTCAGCTAGCTCGTATAGAAACCCCTTTGGGTAAGCACTTCTACGTTGTAAACACTCATTTGGACGCCGGTCGTAATTCTTCAGACCGTCAAGCCAGAGCAACCCAACTTCAACAAATAGCTGCCAAAATGAAACAAGAAGCATCCGAGGAAGCTCTCATTATTGTTGGGGATTTAAACCTTAGGTGGAATGATCCAGAGGACCGAGCTCTACTTGAGGCTTTCAAGAAAGATCTTGGGCTTACTGACTCTATTAAAGGAGTTCAAGCTGAAGGAGGCTGGCCAATTTTAGACTATGTTCTTTATCGGAATGGCAGGACAACGACCCTTGAAGTTCTAGAAGCTGGAGAAGACACAGTCTTTCAAAACGAGAAAGGAGCCTTGAGTGATCACCCAGCTCTTTTCATGAAACTGTTGATATATTAATTTTATTCTTTGTTAGGGTTTAGTTTTAAAAGCTAACACTGATTCACTATCCCTTTATCAAACAAATCACTTATTTGTTCGTTGGAATAACCCAACTCTAAAAGAACTTCTTCTGTTTGCTCACCCAATAAAGGAACATGTGTTCCTGGTTCAAATGTACTGTCATTGATTTTATATCCGATAGTTGAAACTTGATGATTTCCAAAGGAACTATTAACTGTCGTTAATAAGTCACGTGCTTCGGGCTGTCCGGTAGCTAATACCTCTATTAGATCTTTCACTCCCCCAGCAACAACACCGAATTTACTGAATACCTCGTCCCATTCTGCTGTAGTTTTGCTTTTTAACACTCTTTCTACATCCAATTCAATCTGTTCCGAAAGGCTGTTTAGTTGAGCCGAGCTCATAGATGAATACTCAGTTAAACCTAGAGCTTCAAGAATAGTTCTTTTGTGTCTAGCCCTATATCCTGCCAACATGACATAACCATCTCTAGTTAAATACCTGCCTAACAGTGGACCTTCTCGATCTTGCAATGGAGGTAGAGGAACTCCTGTTGTAGCTGCAATGCTGGTATGTCTATTCATTAGTAACATAGTGACATCTTGCATTGAAATATCTATATGCTGACCTTTACCAGTTTTCTCAAGCAACATTAAAGCAGCAAGCACCGCTGATGTAGCATGCATTCCAGTTGCGTAATCAAGGACTGGACCTCCTGTCCTTATGGGCCCATCACCTCGTACATTGATAGACATAAATCCAGAAGTGGCTTGAATAACATCATCAAACCCAGGCCTGTGTCCGTGGGGACCGTTTTGTCCAAAAGCTGAAATTGATGTGTAAATGAGTTCAGAGTTAATCGAGGATAATTTGTCAAAATCCAATCCACATCCAAGCATTTTTCCAGGACGATAATTCTCGACAAAAATATCGGCAGTTTTCACAAGGTCTTGAACAATAGCGCTTCCTCTTGGATCTTTGATGTCAATTACTATGCTACGTTTTCCTGCATTTTGAGCAACGAAACCAGTGCCTAGACCTAGATTAATTTGTTCTTCTTCTCCTCCCCAAGGACGTGTCATATCTCCACGTGGAGATTCAACTTTAATTACTTCAGCTCCAAGAAGCCCTAATTGGTAAGTACAGTAAGGTCCAGCGAGAACATGAGTAAGGTCTATAACCTTCTTATCTGAAAGAGGTTTGATAGTCATATAAAAAACATTCTAAACTCAAATTAATTCTTTTAATTTATCTAGGCCTCTTTTTATAGGATTGTCTTTTTTCTTCCCTTCTTTTTCTTGCTTTTCTTCCTCTTTTTTCTTCTCTTCTGTTATTTCTTTAGCCTCCTCAATATCATCACTTTCATCATGTTCAGTTGAAGTCAGTTCAACAAATAAACTATTTAGGGGAAAGGCACGAGGGGAATCTAAAGAAAAAGGAGTGGGGAAAAGAGTAGCAAAAGCATTTTTAGATACATCGTAAGCAGAAAGTATTTTCTCAACATCTCCTATCTTTTTAATTAAATCTTCGTCAGAAGCTGGTGCTCTTCTTTTTTTCATTTGCCTTAAGTATACCTCCAACAAAAGGGGACAAAAGCCTTAAATCAAAAATCTTTTAAAAGCAGGAATGTAGAGATTAAGTACTACTCCTCGGAAATTCTAGTAATTAGAATATCGGCTAGTTCCTTACCATGGGTATTTTGAAGAAAGTGACTCGCTTCCTGAATCGGGCTGAATGTGGCATTCATTTGATCAGCCCATTGTCGTCCCCAGACCTCTGTGAAGACTTCGTCTGAACAACCCCAGATAAAGTGAACCGGCTTATGCCAGTTCATCAAAGTCTGATAAAAGTGTGTTTGAGCCGCAGAATTGCCGCCATCATAATTATCAAAGCAGAGCGATAGTGGAAACCGACGCATGCCGTTGTATGCTTCATCCGGCATATCTTTAATGGGCGCAAAGAATCCAGTGTACATATTAAGCGCTTCACCACTGAGATCAGGAACCTCACCTGAAGCTGCACTCTCAATAGGTAGTAAACCCGCTACGGCAAGAATGAGCAGACTCATGTTGGGTTTATCTTGATGAAATTGGCCACCCTCGTGCCAGCTTTGATTCCAGTCGCGTAGAGCATCAGAATACTCATATTCAGGATGATGTAACCAGGTGTTCATGATGGTTAGGCGAGAAAATCTTTCGGGCATGAACACTGCTTGAGCAAGACCAATAGGACCACCCCAATCCTGACAAAGGAGTGTGATGTTTTTGAGATCGAGTTCCGTGATCAGGCTAGTCAGGGTCTCTGTATGCCTAGCAATGGTGTACCAATTTTGATCCGTAGGTTTATCGGATCGACCAAAGCCAAGGTAATCTGGAGCGATACATCTGTAACCCGAGTCCAGCAAGGTAGGAATAACGTCTCGGTAGAGGTAGGCCCAGGTGGGCATGCCGTGAAGCAGTAACATGACTGGGGCATCTTTGGGCCCTTCATCTAGGTAATGCATACGCATGTCTTTCCATTCGTGGTAGTTCGGTTTATAAGAAAAGTCTTCTAGACCAGAAAAATTCTTATCGGGTGTTCGTAAAAAATCTGTCATTATTAAGCTTATAAAAGAGCGCTATGCGGGTGTACCATTTTCTGCCATCCATTCCATAAATGACTTCATATGGACGGCAAGTTCTCCGTCAATAAAATTAGCACCGTTGTCTACATGCACGATCCGGTGTTTGATCTTCCAATCACCCGCAACTTTTTCGAGAGTACTTTCATACCACCCCGAAATGAACGTGTACACCTTCTCGGGCCGACTCAGCATTCCTGCTAATGTACAGCTATGCGTAGCATTGTCTCCCTCTATATTCACAAGGTGGTTGGTCATGACGTGCCGGGTACCAGGGAGCAAACGGATGTGTGCATGGATAAAATCCTGTAATGCCAGACGACCCACAAACTGTATCCGATTGCCATCGGTTTCAACCTCAAAAATACCATCCTCGGTGTAGCATTCGACCCAGCCTTCGGCGTCGTATCCGTCTGCTGTATGCGCATAGCGAGCAAAGACATCTTCAATTGCGAGCCGCTCAATCAGTATATTCTCGTCGCTCATTTCCATTCGTCTTGATAGTGTAATCTATCTTTGAGAGACTTCAAAAAGCCAAATATTCTTTGGTTCTTCACCGGGTTCTGGAGGAGTTCTATCTGGAAACTTTATGGCTAAAAACTGCCCTATCTCGTTAATCTTGGCGTCTTTTTCAACTAAGGAAAGCCTTATAGGGTAAATGTGATCACCAACCTTAATCCTTGCCCGATTGTCTTCGAGAGCGTATTGAGGCCATTGCTTGGTATGGCCTTCTTGAGCAGGAATGATTAATTTACCCTCTCGAATGAAACACAGAGTGGTAACTGAGTGGGGGTTTTCAGGATTTGTCTCTACCTTGATGGTTTGATATTCGTTGGTAAACAGCCAGTCCTCAGGATAGACAAGTTCATCACCGGAAAGACGCTTCCCCGATATCATCATTATCGGATCTGTCCGGAATATATATGCCAGTCCCAAAATCAAAACGACTGCTAAGACTGGCAGGAGAATGTACTTTGTTATCCTATTTTTCATGGTGAGGCTTATAAAAGAGCATTATGTCGCATCCAGTGAAAACAGAGCTTTGTTGCTTCTTCTAAATGACTCTTTTGGCCAAAATAATAATGATTTGCGCCCTTGACGATGTGTAACTTCTTATTTTCGTGAGAAATTGAATTAAAGAGTCTTTTATTGTGACTGGGAGGACAAGCATCATCAGCGGAATTACCTAGTACCAAAATAGGCTTACTTATTTTCGCTGCACACTTTTCTCCATCAGCCTCACTCAATTCGTACGACCATTGTGAGAGCCAACTTCTAACACTTGTGAATCTCGCAATGCCGATGGGGCTGTCATTTACTACCTTGGGATCTCCTAAATAGCACCAACCAGGCTTTCTATCATTAGGTTCTATGGTTGGGTCCAGCCACCTAGGATCAGCCATAGTACCGTGTACGATGAAACCAAATTCTTTAGTTGGATCCCCTTTGAAACCCTGCAGTTTTTCTTTAACCCACGAGGTAATTCTATTGTTTCGTTCTATTTGTTTTTGTCTAAATAAATCTAAAAACTCTTTTGAGTATGGCGGTTGATTGGGATTATCAGGATCGTAAAGATTCAAATCTCTGTCACGCTTCTGCGGATTGTTCTCGTCGGTAATGGAAGGATCCAGCCACTCAGTCAGTGTGGTGGCCCTGCTGCAATGAGAAGCTAATAACATGACTGCATCGCATGGGAGTAATCCTGCTGTGGTTAGATCTGGAGGGTCTCCTGCTGGTGTGTTTTTTAAAGTAGGTTTCTCTGCTTGCGATTGATAAAATAGAGAAAGTGAACCACCTCCACTCCAACCGCCTAAAATAACCTTTTTGTACCCCAGCTTTTCTTTGGCTTCTCTCACACAAGCTCCCAAATCTAAGACAACCTTCTCCATGATTAAACCACTGTCGACACCTCGGTATCTGCTGTTGCAATAAATCACAGGAATACCGCTTTTTGCTAAAGCTGTAGGCATAGGTAAATAGGCACCTCCTGCCCCAGCAGGGTGCATAAACAAAACTACTGAGTCAGTTTTTGGTTCAGCAGGGATTAAGTGATGAGCCTCTAGAAAGACAATATCTTCAGCGCCAGCATAGGTGTCTTTATAGGCTGATTTTTCCTCATAAATAATTGCAATTGGCTTTCTTTCGTAACTGCCTACTTCGGTCATATAGCCCCTGAGATCTTTAACCTCTTAAATAACTCTTTTGTGTCCACTTCTCGTTCATTAAGTTTCTCTGTTCCAACTCTTGATTCCTTCTTAGATCTAGTTCTTTCAGTCCATTGCTTCAGATTTTTATGTGCTTCATCTCCATCCTTTTCCATAATCTGGTCATATTTTTTATCTCGACAAGTAATTTCTAAAGCCAAACCGTTCGGATCATAAAAATAAATAGAGTGAACAAAACCATGATCGATGGGGTCAGACACCCAACCAATTTCTTTGTTTAAATATTGCTTCCAGGCATTTAATTCTTCCAAAGTATCTACTTCAAAAGCGATGTGTTGATCAAAACCATTCTTATAATTAAATTTCTCTTCATCGACCTCATCTGGAATATCAAAAAAAGCAACGTGATCACCATTCCCCATCTCGAAGAACAGATGCATGTACTCTAAAGGCTCTCCAGACCCAGGAGAAGATTCAAAATCAAGGGCTGCCACAAGCTTAAATCCCATGATATCTTCATAGAACCATCTGGTTTGTTCAGCATCCCTACAAAGAAAAGCCTGATGATGAATATTTTTTGGTCTTTCTAATTTTTCCATACTACTTACTCCAATCTCTTAAAAATAATTTACTCGCATCTGTGAATTTATACAAGGTATCGGCTGCTAGTAACACCGCTGCAGCAGTCCAGGTCGGTTTTTCAATTGGCCAAAAGGCTTTGTCAGGATAAACATAGCCTGTCCAATACAGATTATCCTCTGGATCTTTCCATTGGTGTAGCCAAGAAAAAATCTCTTGTGCCCTGTTTATTTCTCCTAAACGAGCTAAAGCTATAACCAATTCTGAACTCTCAGCTATAGTTACCCAAGGTTCTTCTACTACACATTTACACCCAAGACCTTCAACAATAAATTCCTTTTCTTTATGTTGGTATCTTTCTAGCCCTGTTTTTCCAGTAATTACGCCGCAAAGAATTGGGTAATACCAATCCATGCTGTATCTTTCTTTACTTTTCCAGCCCCTATCAAACCTTTCAGGCTTATACACAATTGCATTTTTTAAAGCTTCCATTTTTTCTTCTAAATTGCCCAAATCTTTATTCAGTTGTTTTTTTATTGCATAAAAGCATTCAAGACTTTTATAAATAGAACTGCAGCCTGTTATCAATGAGTCATCTAACTTAGAACCCCTTTCATCCAAAGCCCAAAGAATGTCACCTGAATCAGTTTGCATTGAAGTTACAAATTCCATAGCTTT
>ENA-ORXI01000392-ORXI01000392.1-sediment-metagenome-genome-assembly--contig:-NODE-392-length-36452-cov-10.537485_pt1 | contig 36452 bp, 33 predicted proteins | sample MGYA00237861_ERZ511468 | MGnify/ENA primary metagenome ERZ511468 (study PRJEB26299, sample SAMN06266213) | sediment metagenome | isolation source: Hudson Canyon methane seep mesocosm | place... | reverse complement strand
CAAGAAAAACTTGATAACAAGAGTGTTATCGGAAAGTTTGGAATAGGTCTAAAAGATGCTGTAGCAACTTTTGACAGAAGAAGTGTAAAGATAAGTATAAAATCAAAATATAATATAATATAATCACTATTACGAAGTCATCAAAACAAGGTTTTCAGGATATTATTACCTTGCATGCAGTTATTGAAGAGCCAGATGAAATTGATTTTATTGGAACTGAAATTCGATTAGAAAATATTATAGACAGTGATATTGAAAATGCAAAAAAACTTTTCTTAAAATTTTCAGGGGAAGAAATAATTGAATCAACTAAATATGGTCAAGTTATTAGAAAAAATGGGAAGTCAAGTAATGGAAATATTTATATAAATGGGGTTAAAGTTTCAGAGGAAGAAAGGTTTCTTTTTAGTTATAACATAACGACAATAACTGCTCCTATTAAAAAGGCATTAAATAGAGAAAGAAGTAATGTTGGTAGAACGGCTTATACTGATTCAATTAAAAAAATATTACTTTCGTCTGAAAAAAAAGAAGTTGCAGAAATACTTGCAGTAGACTTACAAAATATGAATTTAGGAACTGCTCATGATGAATTGGCTTGGATTGATGTTCAGGAGCATTCGGTAAAAAAATTAAATGAGCAGGGAAAATATCTATTTGTAACTTCTTCTGAAGTAATGGAATATCCAGATATGATAGATCAAGCGAAAAATTGTGGACACAGTATTATTACAATACCTGAAAATTTAAAATATAAAATTCAAGATACAACTGATTCATTAGGTAATTCTATTGTTGATATTAATCAATTTGTTGAAAATTATAATGATAGTTTTGAATTTAATTTTATTGACCCTAATCATTTAACTGACGAAGAAAAATGTGTTTATCGCTTTACGCCTCAAATTTTAAAGTTATCTTCACATCCTATTAAGGGAATTAAAGCAATAAAAATTTCAACCTCAATGAGAGCAAATTTTTTTGAAAATACTGAAACCCTAGGTTGCTGGGATGCTCAATCAAATACGATTGTATTATCAAGGCATACATTAAAATCACTTCGTGATTATTCAGGTACATTAATCCATGAATTAATCCATGCTAAAACAGGTTATTCTGATGTGACAAGGTTGTTTGAAAAAGCTTTAACTGATGAGATTGGGTCGATTTGTGAAAGAGGTTTATTAAAGAAGAGCATAACTAAAAAATCAAACTGACAGATTCGGCTGACAATACAGTATTTTTAAAGACATTTTTTATCAAAGCACATATAAAAAAATATTTTTTCATAATAGGAAAATTTTATGCGGTTCGAAAAAGAAAATAATTATATAGAAATAGAATCTGTAATATCAACTGATAACACCGGAAATGTTTATATCGTTGGAAGTAGCTTGTCTTTAGCCGAATTACCAATTGAATTTAGAGAGCAAGTCAAACAATCAGACACAGAAAAAGTTGAATCTCTAAAAAATGTACTTTGCGCTTGGGCAATTAAAAATGGATATACTGAGATATCTTATAAATAATTAAATCATGGGGTCAGCCAACTTGAAATAGCAAAAATTAAAGTGAACAGAGATCACTAGCAAGTTTTTACAATTTAACATAATATACATTATGCGAAGTAACAGGTTATCTATAAGCACGCTTTATTGTAGCGGATATATCTGATAATGATGCTTCGCTACGTGCCTGAAAGGCATTTAACAGAGTTCAAAACCATAATATGAGGCTCTCGAAATGTTAAAAGACTATAATGAGCATCTAGAAAAAGAAAATAAATTGAAAAATGATAATAATTGATTCACCTTTCCATATTACATTCTCAGATATAAATGAAAAGCCACTATACGCCTGCGTTGAAAAGTGTAAATCGGTCTGGTGGCCGTCTGATGTAGATAAAGATGAAATGATCTGCAAAAAATGTGGTGGAAAAATTGAAAAGGCTGTCGAAAAAGTTCACTATAAAGTTTTAAGAAAAAATGATAAGCGCTTAAGCCTGAATGATTTTAAAAATAACTTATCGAACCTATCTAGAGAAGATAAAGAATTAATCAAATCCAAATTAGGTGGCAAAGAAAAAGTTGGACTACTCTGTATTATAAAACCTAAGTTTCTCGAAAAAGCTAAAAAAGAGTGGCCTTGAAAAGTATGGAAGCCCATAGCAAAGTATGGGTGTCACAGGAAACCGTATTCAAAACAGAGAATAATTACCATAGTTAGTACCAACTACACAGCAATACAGGATTAACACATGGAATTACATGAATTGTCTTTTGCAAAAATAATAATCCTTCAAGACGATATTGCCGAAATTAGAGTAAATAATGATATTGAAATAAATATAGAAATAGTTGATGAATATCATAGATTCTTACTTTCACATTTACAGCCTCCATTTAGTTTATTGATTAATAAACTAAACTCTTATTCCTATAGCTTTGAAGCTCTGCAACAACTACAAACCTTTAAAGAGATAAATAAAATAGCCGTTGTTGCTTATAATAGAATTACAGCGCAAACCACGGAATTATTAGCATCGTATCCACGAGATACAGATTGGGATTTAGAAATATTTTCTAATCGTGATGAAGCATTTAATTGGTTACTATTACAGCAAGAACAATTAAAGAGTTAATCAAGGTGTTTTAATTTTGCATAATGGAGCCTATGCAAAATTACGGCGTGGTTTGATATTTTCTACACCGTTCTATAAATCTAATAGCACCAACTCTTTGCCAGCAGTTAAAACTAACTCCTGAGAAACACAGAGCTTTTGTTCTAATAATAATTTCCAATAGCTACCTAGGTTTTTAGTTAGAGGAATTTTTGAAACATAACTGACGGCAGCATGTTGTTGATCAAATCGATCGCGAGTGCCATTTGCTCCTTTAAAGGCTTGTTCAAGTTTGGGTAATAATATATGACTTACTCTGGTTGTGGTCAGTGCTATTTCAAAACCTTTTGGGTCATAATCACAGCAAGCAATAATTTTTGTATCTTCTGGTGCAGCTTGTAAAAAATCAATGACTGCCTTACTGCTGATATTATGGCCACGATAAACAACAAGTGATTCGAGTAGATATTCTGGTAATATGAATGATTGAAAAAAATCAAAAGCCTGTAAATTTTCAACCACGATTATTGATTTTGGAAATGAACTATCATCCATTTCTTTCCAGTCAAGGCGATAACTTGCACCTTTTATCAATGGTATTAATTGATTATTAATATGCAATTTTCCAGATGGGCTATTTAATAAAATATGATGACGACCCGGTGCTTCTGCATTGAGTTTTTCGTTACCCGTTGCCCTGGCAATATCAATTCGACTTCCTTCAGGTAAAGGCTGGTAAAGATCCAGGTTTGTTTCATTTTGGATTAACTCTCTAATAAGCTGGTAATCAGAGTGAGTTAATTTAAGCTTATTTTGCTCTAAAAACCCTATATTGTACTCAGTATTTAAATAACGCCAGAGTGTCGATAGTTTAACCATTGGCTTTGCTAGTTTAACCGCTCTGGAAAGTACCTGCATATCTCTTGGTTTTAGTTTATCCATACTTCTATATCTTCTATAAATTGATTACCTGTAAATTCTGTTGGAGTGTTATTCAGCAACTTTTTGTTAAACAGGCTACTTTCTTCATCATTCATTGAATCCATATAACTAAATACTGCAAATAGCCAAAACTCTTCATCCATTACAAAATCAATCATTTGATAATACGATAAGGCCGATATTTTCTGACCGTCTTTATCAATAACATGACTAAGAAAGTTTTCTACCGCGACAGTTTCTGGTTTTTCTTCAATTTCTATTTCAGGCATCTCAAAAATATCAACGGCTCTTGCCTGACGGTCTGGAGACTCCGTCTGTTCAACAGCTGATACCTTTATCGATTGAACTATCTGACTAAGAACAGCATCGTGATCGTCAATGGTGGTATTAAGCAGTGCCTTTGCTTCAAAAGGCACAATCATATTGAATAAACTGGACATATTGGTTTGTTCTGGATAACACGGGGGTTGATAATCCAGATGGGCTTCACTAAAAATCTTAAAACCATGAACTAATGCAGTACGCGCGCGGATTTCTTTAAAATGCCCTAACATTCGAAATAAACGTTTCTGTGCTGATGATAATTCAGTCACGCATTTATCAATTTCCCACTGCAGATTAACCACTAGCAATTTTCTTAATTGCGGGTTTGCTCCTGATAACTCGGCCAAATCTTTAAAATCAAACATTCCCAAGCCAAGCAAAATGGTAGCTACTTGCTCTTGAGCCAATTCATTTTCACGAATTTTGGCTGATAAGCTCCCTACTCTGCCAAATTCATTATTTATATGCGTCCATAATTTATGTACATTACGTCTGAGTGACTCAATTAAAGTAAAAACATGTTCACCAATATCACGTAAATAGGCACTGGCATCCCGGTAGTTACCTGTACTTTGCGCTTCTTTATAATGACCGATCAGGGTTTTAATGGTGGCAATTGCCGAGCCCACATTAATATCGAGCTGACGATTACGTTCATCTTTTAAGCCTTGCTCTAATAAATTACGCACTGCCTGCGTTAAATGTAGCCCCTCCTCTTCCGTTGGCCGCCATAAAACCTGTTGTTGAATCAAGGTTTCAATGATTTTCCGATTATCTTCATAAGCGATGGGGACAACACCTTCCAGATAAGTGTCTAAAATCAGCTCAGCATGACGACCTAAATTTTTTAAAAACTGAACGCCTGACTTACGCACTTCATCAGTCATATAAATCATCCTGTTTTATGGTTTCATCAACCAACTTTTCCAGTGATAATTGTTCGGTATCATTAATAAAGCGAATTTGGTCGATAAGTAAAGACCATTTTGAGGTGGCAGTATAAATTTGATGAGCAGGATTGGATGAAACAAGATAATCCATTTCAATTAATCGATTAAAAACCTGTTTTAGTTTGCCTTCTACGGTTGAACTAGTCGACCTGAATAGCGAGTGACTTACAATTTTATCCAGCTGAGTTGATAAAGCGGTTGTATCTTCAATGACACCCTGAAGTTCAGTCATCCGCATCACATCACCTGGACGAATAATGTCATCGTCACCACAACTTTGTTGTACCAAGGTTAAAAAATTCACCAGTGGTGATAATGAACTGATAATTTCTATAAATTGTTTCTTTAAATCGGCCTGATTATTTTTCGGCAACAAATAACTGCAGTAAAATCCATTTCCCTCTTGTGGTGTTGATAAGGTAAATTCCATTTTTTCCAGATAAGCCATCATTTCATCTGCCATTCCGGGTTTTAACAGAAAAGCATGTTCATCGGGATAACTGTATTCACAAATAAACTTGCCATTGATTAACTTCTTGGCAATATCAGCAAAATGGCTCATATTTCCACCTGTTTATCTGCTTGTTTTTGGGTATGATCTTCCATTTGTTGCGCAAAACGGCTTGGATTAGAGCGAATTGCAGTTAACCGACGTGTGTTGCGGTCCATAATATATCTGTTACTGAATAATTTGAGAAAGCTGGTATCAGAGTTAGGAAAAGCCCCCACTATGGTGATATTGTTACGTTCGCAGGCATCAAATACCTTTTTAATGTAGGTGACATGTAAGGTGCCTAATTCATCAATTGGCCAATGCACCACTGTATTTGAATTACCCCGTAACATGCGTGTAAATGCCAGCAAAAATTTACATAGAATCAGATATGCCATTCCCTGACTAGAACTATCGACCAGTTCCTGATCGGTTCTAATAACCAGTTGGCTCTCCCCTTCTTTTAAGCGCAACTCTATATTTAACACATCAATAATTGAAATCTTATTATCTTTATTGCGCGATAAGATAGCCGCCACTTCTTGCATTGATTCGATTAACTCTTGCTCTGGTTGAATAGAAAACCCCGTTTCTCGCCATTTATCATAATAGCGATTAAATGCATTTAGGTTATCCCAGAAATTTAGTTTAGAAACGGTACTGTTTATTCGAACGGATGAATCTGATACCCCTTCCAAATCCAGTTCTTCTCCAATATGACGGGTTATTTTTGATGCCTGAGCACTAATCTTATTATCAATATTTGACAAAACATCATAATAACTTTTAATTGCAATACAGTAGCCCTGCCCCTCATCGGTTAAAGATTTACTTAATTGTGGGAGTAGATTATTAAAGATTATTTCCAGTTCTGCAACTAATTGATGAGGGTCAGGATTTAACACATCGCCCTGAGTGGCATGCTCTCTTGCCTTTTCCCAGGCTTCACTTAATTCACTCGCCCCACTCTTATTGATCAAAGTATCAAAGCGTTGAAGATGCTCTTTTAATTGAGCCCTTACCCGGTTAGTTTCATTAATTCTTAGCTCCACCCCACTTGCTTGTTCGGCCAATGCATCAAAAATAATATCAATTTTAGAATCATCTACAGGCTGAGTAGAAGCTGGAATCAGGTTTAAAGAATTTAAGGTCTGAATAATGCGTTCAATGTCTTTACAATTATTGTTTAATTGTTCATTTGCTTTAGCACAAAGTGATAAAGCATTTTTAAGTACTTTTGTTTGTTTTTTATAGTCTGTTTTTTGAGCTGATAATTGATTGCTTAATTCATTTAAATATAGCTTTTTATTTTCTAGCGATTTAAGTAAATCTGGCTTCAATTTAGTTATATTTGTTTGTTTCCAGTCAACAAATTCAAAGGCCTCTTTACGTCTACGGATAGTTTCATTAATCGTTGAATCTAAATCGCTAATTCGAAGTTTACAGTCCTCAAGGGCTTTTTCATCAACCCCTCGTTCAGCCAGGGTATCTTGATAAAATTTCTTTGCTTCTTTTAATAGTTTATTCGCATCAAACTTTATTTCAGATAGTCTGTCATTAGCCGTTTTAATATGCGATTGAATATCATTCTGTGTATCTGAATGCATAGCAATAAGCTCACGATAATACTCTGCAAAAGATTCTTTGGCATTTTTTAAAGTATCTTCATGTTCTTTATTAATCGATACAAGTAGCTGTTGGGCAGATTTTGTTTCCTGTTTGATTGTTAATTTACGTTGATTTAGATTGTCTTGGTGTCGATTGATAATTAAGCTTTTTTCGTTTTTAACTTCCGTGATTTGTTTTTCAATGCGATCTACATGTGATTGCAGTAATACTAAATTTTTATTGGCTTGTTCATGCCGTTGCTTAACAACAGAAATATTAACTTCTATTTCATCTTTACTATGTTGATCAAGTTTTAACTGATCATCTGCCTGATTCATTTTAATGCGTAGTGCTTCATCACTTTGCGCATGTAACGGGGTATCAATGGCTTGCAGATCAACACTCATTCCAAAAAACGAATCAATTGATGGCTGACTCTGTGGTTTCAAATCTCGACGATCTAGCAGTAATGGGTCGATGACTTTACCTATATCGGCAGTCCATTGTTCATTATCATTGCGTAAATAGTGTAATAAGCTACCAGGACTTGGGTAATGTCTATTTCTCGCCTTTTCAAATAGTCTTTCAGATTGAGTAACAGCCTTACAAGCAGAAGAAAAAGAAACAACACATTCATCCAGGGCAAGCTTTTCCTGTTGTTCTACCAACTCAGAACGCTTGCATTGCTCGCTAACTTCAGATCGTTTTAATTCAAATTCTTCTAATCGCTGATTAACAGAAGCCATTTCTTGTTGTTCTGGCTCTGTAGCGCCCATAAATTCAAGTTGAGATTCCAATCTATTAACGAAGCCTGTTTGATCGGAAACCTTCTCTGCATATTTTTTATTTAAAGTCTCATTTTCTTGATTATGCTTATTCTCGGCTGCCCGTTGCTCATTTGCATTTTCAGCAACTAAAGTTAAGTGTTGAGATTGAAACTGACTCAAAGATTTTGAGGTAAGCTCAATTTCCTTATCTTTATTTTCTAAAATACGGCTTTTACTATTTTGGTAAGTCTTTTCAATATCTGTATGCTCTTCAGTCAACATATCGTATTGCTGTTTCAATGCAGATAAGTCTCTTTGCCAGGAATCCAGATAAGTAAGATTACCGTAAATTTTTTCTATATCTGAATCAATATACTGAGTATAACGTGTTTCAATTTGCTCTAACCTACGTTCTGATTCGTCAATTGTAGAATTAGTTTGAGAAATCTCTAGGCTTAAATTATCCCTAATATTCAACCAGGACTCTTCAATTAATTTATATTGCTGGTTTAAACTTGTTATCTGTTTTGAATTTGATTCAATTTCTGTGTAACAAGCCTGAACAGCGAGCATTAAAAAGGATTTATCTTCACATAACTGCAATTCAATATGGTTCACTTGAGAGTCTAAGTGAGATAAATCATCCATCTCCTTTTGTCTGTGCATCAGGTCTTCGACGACTAATATTTTACTTGCCCAGTTTTGTACATAAATTGCTTTTAGTTGAATACTAGGAGGCTGAACACCATCTTCTTCAAGAATCGCCGCAATCATTGCTTTGATTGAATTCATTTTCCCCGCTTTAGTATGAATGGCATGTACTAATTTTTCTATATGCCGCAGACTATGTTTACTATCACAAAGTGAATATTGCCGAGTATAGCGTCTAATGTCCTGATGACGGGAAAGTGACTTAGATAAGGTTTGATCATGCTGAATTATCGATCTATACTCCATTGAGCTTAATTGCGTTGAACAATCAATTTTTGCTGCTTTTAACTGTCGCCCCAACTCTTGCATAGAGTAAAACTCATGCTTATCATTAAGGGTTCTGCTGACAAAGTTATCTAATTGATAGGCCTGATCAATAAAACGGTAATTAACTGACCGACCATCAACACTGGCAGATAATACCACTTGATTGAGTTTATTTTGATGATTGAAATACTCAAATACCAAATAGCTCGAGTGCCTGGGTAAATACCATTTTTCAAAACTATCCCGTGTTCTTGGAACCACATTACTGGGCAATTCCCCAAAAAAGACTAAAATCAAACGTTGTAATGTGGTTTTACCCGAAGCGTTAATACCACAAATATTAGTGTGTTGATTAACATTTAACTCTACTATGCCGGGCATATAAGAGTCGATCAGGATAATTCTTTGAAGACTGTTCATTAATGATAAAGTTGAATAATAATGTTAAAGGTTAGAATGATGAATAAATCATAGCGCAACTAGAATAATAGAGTGCATACAATCCCGCATAAAATTAAATACATCAAACTATTATCATTTTAAATCAAATGCTAGAATGATTAGAAATATATGCTTATAAAAATAATAATAGAGCGCAACTTATGTCTACAACTACTGAAGAAATACTTAATAAGATAAAACTGCTGGAACAAGAGTTAATTAAAGAAGTTCAGAATCAACAACAAGACTTTATTAACAATGTTGATGAAAACAGAAAAAATGCATCGTTACAAGGTCAAAACCAGATGCAGCAATTTTCTGATTACTTAAAAAAAGCTTCAATCAAAAACATTATTAGTTCGCCTTTTATTTGGTCCGTTATTCTTCCAGTATTATTATTAGATTTAACTGTTTCTATCTACCAGGCTGTTTGTTTTCCAATTTATGGTATTCCAAAGGTCAAACACTCTGACTATATCGTTTTTGATAGACAACTCCTGAACTATCTTAATTTGATGGAAAAAATAAACTGTGGCTATTGCAGTTATTTTAATGGAGCCATTGCCTATATTCAAGAAGTTGCTGCCCGTACCGAACAATATTGGTGCCCCATTAAATATGCTAAAAAGGTCAGTACTTTACACAGTCGATACCAGCATTTTATTGATTATGGCGATGCAGAATCTTTTAGGCAACATAAAGAAAATGTTCGTAGAAATTTTAAAGATTTAGAACATTAATGTCTTTATGCTGTCACATTAATTATTATGGATATGAACAAACTACAGGCTGAGTTGTTATTAGGTTAAAAACCCCCTAAATAATTTACAAAAAGGAAATGAGGCTTTAACCTCGCGCGATTCAGGCCAGGCTAAAGCCTCACTTCCAAAAGATAAACTGTAGAAAATAAGCAACCTGTTTTTTGTTCTGAGTCATGTGAGTTATTTACTTAATTAAATACATGTAAGTTTTCGGGTAAGTACTACATGCCCTGCTCTTTTTATATTTAGCCTGCAAATTGTTAGTAATTAATGCTTGTTTCTGGAGTTAGTGATGAGAATCATTTTGATGATAGTTATTTATGTTTTGATGGGCAATGCACAGGCTGAAATTTTCAAATGCAAGCAGATCAATGGCCGTTATACTTTTCAGGATAAGCCATGTGCAAATATCAAAAGACAGAGTAAAGTGACTGTTCAATTTGTTGACCCGGATAAAGTGATTGAAGCACAAAAAAAACTGAGTGAAGAACTTCAACAACGACGGAAACTTAAAGCAACACAAGTAGAACGGGTACAAAAAGAAAGGGAAATAATAGCCATTGAAGATCAAGCTAGAAGCAATAACCAACTTGTTGAAACAGCACGTGAGAATGTTGAAGCAATTGAAAGAAACACTGCCGCTATTAAATCTAAAAGTAACAACAGAACCCTTTTTTATACTCCACACTTGCCAAATAAAACTAATGTAAAACACCACACTAAAGAAAGTGGACTAAATTTAAACATAAGTATAAAGTAATACTAATTAAGCATTATTTTGAAATACTAATTTTTCAGGAGTTGACTAATGGATATTAAAAAAGAGTTTAATGATTTAACAAATGCTTTAAAACAGCAACGTGATGAAATAGAGGTACAGATACACCTTGCTAGTATGGATGCAAAAGAAGAATGGCATGAAGGTGAAAAACAATGGGGCGAATTTATTGATGCCCTGGGTGTGATTACTGATGATACTAAAGAATCAAGTGCCGATTTAATTCAAGCGACCAAAATTATTGGTGATGAACTTAAAGAAACATACAAGCGCATTTCTGAAAGGCTTGATAAATAATCAAACACCCATCCATATTAAAGCCACATGCTGACCAACAAATCACTGGTAAATCAGTTGTTTACCGGTAACTTCTTGGTAATATTTGAAGTTCGCCTATAAAAGTAGGAGGGGCCTATTGGCCGCGACTGGAAACAAGATCAAGAACAGTCGCGGCCAATAGGCCCCTCCTACCGATAAAACAACTCAGTACTTTACTCAATTTCATATAAACCTTTGGTTTTAATAAAGCCATTTAAAGGCAAAAAGCATTTTATAACATTGGCTTGAAGTATATATCTATAATTTGTATTAGGTTTATTTTTTGAGGTTAAAGCCAAAAAGTATATCTTTTACTTTGGCTTAAAGTGCTTTGCCCACCTAATTATTAACACAAGCCGTCATTAGTTAAAAAATTGTGTAAACGTATCAACGTCTTCACGTGGTGTACGGTAACTGTTTACTAATGCTGTTTTGTCTTCATAGCCCAATGACATGCCGCATAATAAAATACTATCTTGAGGGTATTCGAGTTTAGTTTTGATAATATCAGCATAATCAGCCAATGAGGCTTGAGCACAAGTGGCTAACCCCTGCTCTACTGCAAGTAACATAATGGATTGTAAAAACATACCATAATCCATATAAGAACCCGTTTGCATATTACTATCCATAAAAAACAAAAGCATCACGGGTGCATCGAAGGCTCTGTAATTAGCAAGCCACTGTTCTAATTGTTTGTCTTTCTGTTCACGTGAAATCTTTAATGTTGAATACATTTGTAATCCACATGCCAATCGACGTGACTTGTAGGGTTCAACCCAATTATCTGGATAATAGCTATAGTCAGCCTTACCTTTATCACCATTTCTAAAAGCTTGTTCAATTTGAGATTGTAATTGTTCTTTAACTTCACCTGTCACTACAGCAACCTGCCATGGTTGTGTGTTTACACCAGAAGGAGCATGTCGAGCAGCTGAAAGAATACTATTAATCTTTTCTGTTGAAACGTCTTTATTAAGAAAAGCTCGTACCGATTTTCGTTGTTGTAAAGCTTCAATTATATCCATTTATTTTAAGTCACTATTTTTGTATTAGCAGATATAGATAAGGGGAATCACGATTATACATAACAAGGTTGTATATATCACAGTCATAGCTGGTATTTTAAAGTCAATTGACTAGTTAAAGGTTTCATAACTAAATAATTCTCTGTAAAATTTACATATTAATCATTGTTAGTGGAGTAACAGCCCAATGGGTAGAGCGTATCAAAACCGTAAAGAATCAATGGCAAAAACGTCTGATGCTAAAGCAAAAGTCTATAGCAAATATGGTCGTGAAATTTATGTCTGTGCTAAAGCAGGCGGTATTGATACCGATGGGAATTTAGCACTACGGGGCTTGATTGATAAAGCCAAAAAAGACCAGGTACCTACTCATGTGATTGACAAAGCAATTGATAAAGCTAAAGGTGGTGGTGGTGAAGATTTTGCACCCGCACGATATGAAGGCTTTGGACCAGGTAACTGCATGGTGATAGTTGATTGCTTAACAGATAACCCAAACCGTACTTTTGGTGATGTACGTCAATGTTTTACCAAAACAAAATGTAAAATTGGTACTCAAGGCGTTGTGAGTCATATGTTTGATCATGATGCCATTTTTGTATTTAAGCATGATGATGAAGAAGCAGTACTAGAAACCTTATTAATGGCAGATATTGATGTTACAGATATTGAAAGTGACGATGGACAAGTTACTGTTTTTGCCCCACATGCTGAATATTTCAAAGCTAAGCAGGCTTTGATGGATTCTGATGAAGGAATTGATTTTGACGTGGATGAAATTCAATTTGTTCCTAAAGATCTTAAAGCTATCAACCCTGATGATTTAGAAATGTTTGACCGGTTTTTAGCTATGTTGAATGATTTAGATGATGTGCAGAATATTTATCATGATATTGAGTTTTAAAAATATCATTAATAACAAAGACAGCTAAAAACTAATTGAACGGTTTTAAAAAAAGTAGCAACAAAAGATGATTAAACATCTTTTGTTGCTACTTTTTAGAGATTAAAACTTCCAGGAATAACCAATTTCAATCGCATTTTGGTACATTGAAACGGAGCCAGGTACACCAAAGGCAGTTTTATTGGTACTCATCGTTTCTTTAAAAGCATGTTGATAAGCTAAATTCCATTCACTACTTTTATCAGGGCTATAACTGATTCCAAATGTCGCATGCTTGGTATTGACGGCAGGAGAAATTATATTAAATAGTAATTGATCAGCCTCAAAGGGTCGGTCATTCCAACTATAACCAGCACTGACACTCCATTGACTATTGTATTGATATTTTAATCCTAAACGATAAACATTAATATCTTGCCAGCCAAAACCTAAACCGTTGCTTTCCCCTAAAGAACCTTGCCCAGCAGGAATTCTAGGGCCTAATGTTGGACCAATATTGGCGATAGAATTAACACTGCCATAAAATATTCTTTGGTAATCAAAGCTCATCAATAATTCTGACACAGGTTTAAAAGCAATACCCGCCGTAAAATTTGCAGGAATATCAAATCCACCTTGTTCAGCAAATAAATCACTGTATTTATGAAACTCTGTCATATAAATAGGACTAGATCCAGCAACTCCCAATGTAATCTTTTCGTGAATTTTCCCTAGCCAGCCCAGTCGGACACCAGCACCATAAGCAAAATCATATCCCGTATCGGTTAAATCTGTTGAGCCTGGTGTAGTAAACCCTTGAAAATTACCTAAGCCTTTGGCTTTAAAGTATTGAACACCTAGTAAAGCAGAAATACCAAAAGTATGATTTGGAGTAACTTTATAACTTATTGTTGGAGCGAACACTGCTTGACCTAAATCGATCATTAACTCACCAGTATTGGCCATACCTGTTGTTGTGCCTTCTGATACCGCAGGGTTTTGTAAAACTGCAAGAGTTTCATCATAAATATTACGAGAGTATGTGGTATTCATCCCCCCATTTCCATAAACTGAAAGTCCCCAACTGAATTCATCATTAATTTTTGAACTAATACCACCTGCTGGAATAGCAAAAAAATCACGGCTACTTTTTTGTCTGACTTCAAAGGTTCCACCCACTGCTCGAGGGTCGAGAGAGGCTTCTCTAATCGGACTGAATAACATGACCGAGAGGTCAACCCTGTCACCAACCGAACCAATTCCAGCTGGGTTAACAGCAGCAATAGTCGCATCTTGAGGAGCTGCAACAACTGCACCTGCCATTGCAGTTGATTTAGGACCATAGCCTAAAGAAAAATATCCTGTAGTAGCCAATGATGAAGTCGTTGTTGCTAACAAAACAATGCTAGAACTTGTTGTTATTATTTTTTTTAATTTCACTATTATTGATTGATAGAAGATATATTTAAAAGAATGCTGTTCAATGTCCGAAACTTGCGTAGGAAAAGTAGCAAGAGGGAGAAGGTTATCGCTACTATGATACACATATAAAAATATATTCGCTATTCTGTCATTAGTTTTTAAACTCAATAATCAGTTGTTACAATTGAATTTTTTAATTTAAAATCATGGCCCTATACAAACTACAGGCTTATTTTTTGGTAGGAGGGGCGGGGCCTATTGGCCGCGACCGGAACAAGATCAAGAACAATCGCGGCCAATAGGCCCCTCCTACCCTTACAAACAAAAATCTTACTTTTACCTTAATAAATATTCAGTTTGTAACATCAAAAAACAATAACAGCCACCATAATGTCATTTATAATCAATATTTTATGAAATACTCTTAATGTAGCTTGAAGTGTTTTATAAAGAGATCCATGTGGAACATTAATCGCTTTCGGAGTGATGCTTAACTGTTTTTTATCCAGTGATCATAGCGATGAACAAAGCATAGATTGATAAAAAAAGAAGTTGTAAGGCGGACTTTAGTCCGCCATAACTTGAAATAGCAGTTACTTTGGCGGACTAAAGTCCGTTCTACACTTTACAAGGTTTTTTTGTTTATAATCAAAAGCTAGTTGAGGTAGATAAAAGAAATTATCTTTTATTATCAATGTAGTATGGTAAAAATCTAAAGTAAATTATACCTAAAACCTAATGTGATTTGTTTAAAATGCATTATAAGCAATTGTATTTCTATTAAATAAGTTAAAGCCAACTATTAGGTTATCTACGTATACTATTGAAATAAAGAAAGAAGTTCGCTTTGAACAGAGTAAGGTTCTTCGCCTTCTTTAGGCTGCATTTGCTTATAACTACCATCACTTTGTAATAGCCAGGATTGCGTATTATCTTTTAGGTAACAGTCTAAATCCTTAAGAATTCTGTCATGCAGTTTTTTGCTATCCACTGGAAAACATGTTTCTACGCGTCTAAACATATTTCTGTTCATTAAATCTGCGCTAGCACCATAAACCTCCCATTGACCATCATTATCGAAAGCATAAACACGCGTATGTTCCAAAAAACGGCCAATAATTGAGCGAACTTCAATATTTTCTGAAATACCTTCCACACCAGGTCTTAAGCAACAAACACCACGTACAATCAACTTTACCTCAACACCAGCTTGAGACGCACGATATAATGCCTGAATCAATTTCTCTTCTACAACGGCATTAACTTTAATAATTATTTTTGCAGATTTACCATTTGTTTTATTAGTAATTTCTCGTTCAATTTTAGCCAGCAGACCATCATGCAAAGTAAAAGGCGATTGTAATAGTTTGTTTAATTTAGTTACTTTACCTAAACTGGTTAATTGCACGAAGATGCGTCGAACATCCTCCCCTAACTCTTTGTTACAAGAAAACAGTCCATAATCTGTATAGAGTCTTGCTGTTTTTGGATGATAATTACCCGTGCCCAAATGCACATAATTGCGTAAGGTTTTGCCTTCTTTTTTCAAAACTAAACACATTTTTGCATGTGTCTTATACCCTACTACACCATATACAACATGAACGGCGGCTTCTTGAAGTTTGGATGCAAGATTAATATTTTCTTTTTCATCAAACCTGGCACGCAATTCAATGACAACAGTGACTTCTTTTCCCACTTGAGCCGCTTTAACCAAAGCCGCAACAATGGGTGAGTCCACTCCCGTTCTATAAAGTGTCTGCTTAATAGCAAGTACATTAGGGTCAACAGCTGCTTGACGAATAAATTCAATAACGGGTAAAAAGGATTCATAGGGGTGATGTAATAAAATATCCTGCTTTTTAATCGCTTCAAAAATATTTTTCTTACGCCCTAATTGTGAAGGCGCATAGGGTTTAAATGGGAAAAACTTAAGATCTGGTCTATCAATTAATCTGTAGATAGCTTGTAAACGACTTAAATTAACAGGGCCTTTGGCCTGAAACACTCGTTCAGAATTCAAACTAAAGCGGTCCTTTAAGAAGAAAACCGTTTGTTCAGAGCAATTTTCGTCAATTTCAATACGAACTTCATCACCATAATTTCGCATGACTAACTCGCCTTCAACAGCATGCAGAAGGTCATCAATCGCATCATCATCCACAAAAAAATCACTATTCCTAGTCACTCGAAATTGGTGGCATCCTTTAACTGTCATTCCATTAAATAATTCATTGACAAAGGCATGGATAATTGAAGAAAGAAATACAAAATCATAAGGTCCACTCTCTGTTTCTTCAGAAGGTAACTGAATAATACGGGGTAATGCGCGAGGGACTTGTAAAATTGCCCGACCACTATTTCGACCAAATGCATCCTTACCTGTCAGTGAAATAATAAAATTTAAACTTTTATTTAATATACGTGGAAAAGGATGAGCTGAATCCAGGCCAACGGGCGTTAAAATAGGTAATAATTCGACATTAAAATATTTTGCCAACCACTTCCTCTGTACATCAGTCCATTTATCTCTACGGACAAAGCGGATATTTTCTTCTTCTAGTTTTGGAATTAATATATTATTTAAAACATGATATTGTTCATCAACTAATTCATGAGCTTTTACATTAATTCGCTCTAGTTGTTCATTAGAAGTCAACCCATCTGAACTAAATGCATCTGGATCAATATTAGCCATTTGCAAAACACTCGCCACTCGCACTTCAAAGAATTCATCCAAATTTGAACTAGAAATACATAAGTAATTAAGACGTTCTAACAAAGGCACCGATTCATCCTTTGCTTGTGCTAATACGCGGACATTAAATTCTAATAAACTTAATTCACGATTGATGTAATATTCTGGTTTTTCTAATTCGTTATTTTCCATCAGTATTGTATTTGATTGGTTTTTATCGTTTTCGATTTATATCACCTTAAATTTACATCAAGAAACCCTTTTATTTTATAGATTAATTGTGACAATTAAATGACAGCCATGAAAAAATTTAAAGCCTAAAGATAAACAAAGAAATAATTACCTTTTTCCCTGTAAACCACCTGTATGAATGGCAATAATTTTTTGTCCAGGTTTAAAATAATCCTGTTGGATTAAATCAAATATACCATATAGCATTTTTCCAGTATAAACTTGTTCTAACTCAATTGCTTGCTTGGTTAAAAAACTATCCATAAAATATAATAATCCATTATCATATTTTGCAAAACCACCAAAATGATAATCCAAAATAATAGACCAATGATTGTTATTATTAGTCATTAATTTTTCGACATCTTGTGTTAAAAAACCGCCACCTTTTAAAGCAGAAAAACCTAAAATATTACAGTTTGTGGTATTTGCCTCAACCAGGCCAGCAAGTGTTGTTCCAGTACCACAGGGTACACATAATGAATCATAAGCAATATCTATTTCTGACAATAATTCAGCAACACCCTGTAATGCTAATTTAGTTGAACCACCTTCAGGTAACCAATATTCGCCTTGTTGAATGCCAGGTAACTGATCATAATTTTTATAATTCCTTAACTCTCGGTATTCTGATCGCGAAACAAAGCGTAATTTCATGCCCCAGCGATGAAGGTCAAGTAGTGTTTGGCTCGGATTTTTAGGAGACTCACCTCTGATATAGCCAATTGTATTTAAATTTAATTGCTTACCAACAAATGCTAAAGCATGTAGATGATTAGAGTATGCCCCTCCCATACTGATGATGGTATCAGAATCTAACCTCAACGCATGATCAAGAATATACTTGAGTTTTCGCCATTTGTTTCCCGAGATAACCGGGTGAATTAAATCATCACGTTTCACCCACAGCTTAATTTGTTTTTGATCTAATAATGGATCAAATACTTCAGTTAAAATTGATGAATTGAAGCTTTTTTCTAGGTCTACAAGCTTAGGATGCACAGCCATCCCTGGCAAGCTTTATTGCCCAGGCCACATCAGCAGCCTGCCTGTTTTCTTTTACATCATGCACTCTAAACATAGGCACACCAGACATCACGCCAAGTGCGGTAGTAACCGCAGTTGCAGTCACTAATTCAGCAGGTTCAGAAACTGCACAAAGACTTCCCATAAAGCGTTTTCTGCTAGTACCCAACAATACCGGATACCCCAGAGCAACTATACGTTCAAGCTGGGCCAACAGATTGATATTGTCTTCTCTACGCTTTCCAAATCCAATACCAGGGTCTAATGCAATATTTTCTTTTTTAATACCCGCTGCCATTGCTTCTTCCACACTGCAGATCAATGACTCACATACTTCCGTCACTACCTCTTCATAGCTTGGGTTATCCTGCATTGTTTGAGGCGTTCCTTGCATATGCATTAAAATAATCGGGACATCATATTCGCTAGCAAGAGTTAAAATGTTTTTATCCCCCTGCCCCGCTGAAATATCATTAATTATATTGGCTCCAGCGTCTAAAGCTGATTTTGCAACAGCACTTAAAGTAGTATCTATACTTATTAATAATGTATCAGGAAAGTTGGATCGTATTGCTTTAATCACGGGTACCACTCGTGATATTTGTTCATCTTCTGTAACTGATGCTGAACCAGGTCGTGTAGATTCACCACCAATATCAATAATATCGACACCTTCCGACAGCATTTTTCTCACTTGCTTAATTGCTGAATCAATATTGGTAAATTTCCCCCCATCAGAAAAACTATCAGGGGTAACATTTAAAATCCCCATAATCAGTGGTTTTGTAATTTTATTGAACATACTTGGTTTAATCATCTTGCTATAGTTTTAAATCAGGGGCTAGGAGGTTAAGAATAATTTTGAAGCGACCATTTATAAGCATCAGGTATAATATCGCGAATGACTAGCCATAACAAAAATCAACCAAGAATTGCCTGGGCCATTACTGGTTCTGGCCATTATATAGAAGAATGTCTCGAATTTCTGCTGACCTTAGATAATGTCGATTTATATTTAAGTCAGGCAGGAGAAGAAGTATTGAAAATGTATGGTGTGGACCTAAAGGAAGTAAGAGCCAGACACCCTATTTATCGTGATAAAGCAGCTTCTTCTCCTCCTGTTGGCCATTTTTATAAAGGTTATTATCATACCTTTGTTATGGCACCAACGACATCAAACACAATAGCAAAATGTGTCTTAGGTATTGCCGACTCTCTTGTCACAAATTTATATTCACAAGCGGGAAAATGCAGAGTGCCAAGTATTGTTTATCCTTGTGATATTGCACCTGAAATGGAAACAACGGCACCTGGTGGTAAAGTCATGGTTTATCCTCGTAAAATTGACCTTGAAGCAACAGATAAAATTCGCACATTTGAATATACGGATGTGGTCGAAAGTGTTGATGAATTAATTGTTACCGTTAAACAACGCATTAAATCTCTAGCATGACAGACAAGCCAGAACATATTTTATTTCTAACCGGGAAACTGGCTGAAAAACAGTTGCATCAAATTTTACAAAAAATGCAGCCTGAATTTACTTATACAGTACATCAGCTAGGTCTTAAAGTAGCAGCATTGATGACGACTGATATGATTAGCCGTCGTCTTAAAGATACATTTAATGCCGATAAAATCATATTGCCGGGTCGTTGTCGTGGCGATATTGATGCCTTGTCTGCAGAACTGGGCATTGTAATTGAACGTGGTCCAGAAGAATTAAAAGATTTGCCTGTTTATTTTGGCAAAGCAGCGCATCACTATGACTTATCTAACTACAAGGTGAAAATATTTGCTGAAATTGTTGATGCACCTAATGTCAGTGTAGATGAAGTGGTAAAACGAGCTTATTATTATAAGCAACAAGGTGCAAATGTTATTGATATAGGTTGTCTTCCAGAAACTAAATTCCCTCATCTGGAAGATATAATCCATACCTTAAAGCAGGAAGGTTTCACTGTTAGCATTGACTCTTTAGAGGATGATGATTTACTGCGTGGTGGAAAAGCAGGCGCTGACTATATGCTTAGTCTGACCAACAAAAGTATCTGGATTGCTGATGAAGTGGATACAATTCCTGTTTTGATTCCCGAAACACATGGTGATTTATCCTCACTTGATCATGCAATTTCGGTATTACAGGCTAAAAACAAAGCCTTTATCGTTGATCCTATTTTAGACCCTATTCATTTTGGATTTACAGAATCAATTGCCAGAAACTACCAATTTAGACAACAACATCCAGATATTGAGATGATGATGGGGGTGGGAAATATTACCGAACTCACTCATGCTGATACCTCTGGAATGAACACTCTGCTTTTGGGGATGTGTTCTGAATTAAATATAAACCACATTCTGGCCACGCAAGTTAGTCAACATGCCTGCCGATCCATAAAAGAAGCTGACTATGCCAGACGGATTATGTATGCCGCCGAACAAAATAATACGCTACCAAAACATATAGATTCAAACTTGATGACAGTGCATGACACGTCTCCATTCCCCTATCAAATAGATGAAATTGAAGAGTTTGCTTCACAAATAAAAGACCCAAGCTATCGTATACAAACCAGTCCTGATGGCATCCATATCTATAACAGAGAAGGCTTGCATACTGCGACAGACCCTTTCGACCTTTTTCCAAAGCTACAAGTAGAAAATGATAGTGGACATGCCTTTTACTTAGGTGTGGAATTAGCTCGAGCTGAAATTGCCTGGCAACTCGGTAAACGATTTAATCAAGACCAGACATTAAGTTGGGGTTGTGCGACTGAAGTTAATGAGTCAACAATCGACCTACACACTTTTAAACCCGCCGGAACCACATTAAAAAAGAACTAATGATACAAGAAGTTATAGTTAGCACTCAAAATACTGAGGGTGTGCCTCATATTGCACCAATGGGTATTCATATTAATAATGATGAAATCATCATTCTGCCCTTTCGCCCTTCAACAACACTCAATAATATTTTACAGTCAAAATATGCAGTGATTAATTATTGTGATGATGTGCGGGTTTTCGCGGGATGTTTAACAGGTAAAAGAAACTGGCCTTTAACCAAAACAGAAAATAACAAGGGACATTTCCTTTCTTCTGCCCTGGCACATAAAGAATTAGAGTTAGTCAGAATTGAAGATGATGAAACACGGCCAAAACTCTACTGTAAAGCCGTTAATAGTGTAAACCATGCACCTTTTCAGGGTTTTAACCGTGCCCAATACTCTGTTTTAGAAGCCGCTATTTTAGTCAGTCGTTTAAAAATGCTGCCTATAGAAAAAATACAATCTGAGATCGATTATCTGAGTATTGGCTTAGACAAGACAGCAGGCGATAAGGAACTTGAAGCCTGGGGCTGGTTAATGACTTTAATAGAAAAACATAAACAGGAGCTTACACAAGCATGACAGGAATGCTAGCCAGTGTGAATAGTCTTGAAGAAGCCAGGCTTATTTTAAACACTTCAGTCGATATTATTGACCTAAAACAACCTGAACAAGGTGCATTAGGTGCTTTATCTACAAAAACAGTTAAAGCCATTGTTGCTGAAGTCAATCATCAAAAACTTGTCAGCGCCACTGTCGGCGACTTACCCATGCAAGCTGAATTAGTTTTTAATGCTGTTAATGCCATGATTGAGACAGACGTTGACTATATTAAAATTGGTTTTTTCCCAGGAGGCGACTGGCAAGGGACATTAACAAAATTATCTGATATTACACAACAAGGCAACAAGTTAATTGCAGTACTTTTTGCCGATACTCAATTTGATTCCAACATCATTAGTTCACTTAAACAAGCTGGTTTTTATGGAGTGATGCTGGATACAATGGATAAGTCCAAAGGCTCTTTATCTAAAATCATGCCAGACATTGAAATCAAACGTTTCGTTAGTCTTGCAAAATCAGCTAAATTATTATGTGGCTTAGCCGGCTCACTCAAACAACAGGATATTGCTGATTTAAAAACATTAGAAGTAGATTATCTTGGGTTTAGAGGTGCTTTATGTAAAAAACAGAATAGAACAGCTGAATTAGATATTGCATCAATCAATTCAATTTTAATATCTGTTCAGAGTTCAATGGCACAGGCTTAGACTTAAGAACATACGCTGAAAACTTGGGAAATGAGGTGATAACGCGTACTATGGGCGGCCAACATGAAAATTGACAAAAATGTTTCAAAAAATGGACAAGAACAATTGATTGAATTTTAGTTGGTAACTGATGAAGCTAAATAAGAATTAAGAGAGTGTAGAAATTCGAAAGAAATACTCTGAGTGCTGATTCTTTTTAGGTACCTCTGTTAACAAATCTTAACAGAGATACTTTTTATATAGAATTATTCTTCAAAAACATTATTAAATCTTTTTGCACCTTCATACAGCTGAGCTTCTTGCTCAACAGATGTGTTGTCACTATAATTCAAATGCTCTGTTTCCCTGCTTTTTAAAATTGTAACAAGTCCAACTGCAAAAAAACTTAATACCACAACAACTAAAATATAAGTTCTATTGTTGTTTTTTTCTGCTTCAGCCATTTTAAAACCTCTCAATGTTATTGTAACTATATGTAATAGCTAGCAAGTCATTTGACATTTTTAATCTAATTTATTTTAAATTAAAAACATGACTTGAGTATTTGTCGGCTCTATAATTAGAATATTACCGACATCTAATTATCCGCGTGCAGATGCTCTTATGTCAATGTTTATCTCAAATATATAAAGGTTAATTGAACCACCATAGTTTGCTGAGCATTACTATTGAAGTTTCCGGTTCTCGTGAACACAAATTTGCTTATAGCTTTTGCTAAACCCACATCCACAATAGTACTTTTATTGTTATTATCATGTAGATCAAGCTGGCTTGACCCCATTATTTCGAGCTGCCAATCTTTTCCGTCTGTGACGATCTGACCACTGTGTACATAACGTTATGCGGATTGATGGAATTGCATGAGTTCCGGTGAACATGGAATTAGAGTTTATGAAAAATAATAAATCTACATGCCTGTGAACAAACCACAGGTTTCTCGTTCCCACGGTATTCGGTGGGAACGCATACCGTGCTGAAACTTTAGGCAGGTATGTATTCCCACACGGGAGCATGGGAACAAGATAGGCTGGTTTTTTACTAACCTGTACTTTGTTAATAGCCATGTAAATCTATAACAACAGCTATGGGCAAAAGTATATAAAAATCTCTGCAAAAAAAAATCAGAATTAACTAATTGTGAACACTTAGAGTTAAAATAAGCAAAATCCAATGCGTCCACAAAGGAAGTGTTCACGATTACTGGAATACTCACCCTATCTTTTAAAAAAAGAGTTAGTTATATTAAACATGCTTTTTCGCCACTTTGGAGTTGCCACGCATGAGCAAAAAAATGTCTATCACAACAAAAATTCTTATTGCCATGGCCATTGGCCTTGTCACAGGCAGTTTAATTAATGCTTTTGCTCATGATATAAGTTTTGTGCAGACATACCTGGTCAATGGCTTATTTCATGTCATTGGATCTGCTTTTGTTAATGCTTTAAAAATGCTTGTTGTTCCCTTAGTCACGTTCTCATTGATTTGTGGGGTATGCGGTATTGGTGATGTTGCTGTGTTAGGTCGTGTGGGTATTAAAGCCTTTGCTTTATATATAATGACAACTGCAATGGCAATCACTTTGGCACTTGCCGTTGCTATTATAGTGGCTCCTGGAGAAGGTTTTGAACAAGCGGCCGGTTCTGCCAGCTTCACTCCCAAACCTGCCCCTCCCCTTACGGATGTTTTTATCAACATTGTCCCAAGCAACCCGATTAATGCTTTTGCTGAAGGCAATATGTTACAAATTATCTTCTTTGTTATTTTATTTGCTATCGCGATGTTAATGACTGGGGATATTGGTCGTCAATTGGCTGAAACTGCAGAGAAATTAAATGAAGTCATGATGAAAGTTGTGACCTTGGTGATGGACTTTGCACCAATCGGTGTTTTCTTCTTAATGGCCAAGACCTTTTCATTACAAGGAATCGCTTTGATTTTGCCGATGATTGGTTATTTCTCTGTTGTTATTCTTTGCCTGTTATTACATGGTTTTGGTACTTTTAGTGTGTTACTTGTTCTACTCGCGAAGTTGAATCCATTAATATTCATAAAAAAAATGCGTCCTGCACATATTTTTGCTTTTAGTACCGCCAGTTCAAATGCGACCATTCCTGTTACTCTGCAAGTTGCAGAACAACGTCTTGGGGTTGATAACTCCACCGCAGCATTCACCGTCCCATTAGGTGCCACAATAAATATGGATGGCACCGCTATTATGCAAGGTGTTGCAACAGTATTTATTGCCAATGTTTATGGTATAGATCTAGGTATTGCCGATTATCTCACGGTTGTCGGCATGTCTATTCTGGCTTCTATCGGTACTGCTGGTGTACCTGGTGTCGGCCTGATTATGCTTGCAATGGTCTTTAATCAAGTTGGACTGCCTATAGAAGGTATTGGCTTGATTCTGGGTGTAGATAGAATATTAGATATGGTGCGCACTGCAGTCAACATTACGGGTGATGCAACTGTTACCTGTATTGTCGCCAGAAGTGAAAAAAATCTAAATGATCAGATTTTTCTCGATCCCGATGCCGGTGTTATTACAGATATTGAATTACCCCACAAAGGCTAACGCCTGGGTTTCTATTTATTCGTTCATGGTGATAAGGATTATTTTTTTGCTTAATTACAATCCACAGGCTGAGTTGTAATTAACTAAATAATTTTCAAAAAGGGAGTGAGGCTTTAGCTTAGTAAGATTCAGGCGAGGCTAAAGAGGCTGTGAAAGTATTCCGAAATTAGGCAAAAAACTGCATTTCGGCAACGAATAATCAATAGCTTACAGCTAATTTTTGGCTGTTTTTAGTGGTTTTCTCGAATACTTTCACAGTCTCTAAAGCCTCACTTCCAAAAAATAAGCTGTATAAAATGAGTAAGCTGTTTTTTGTTCAGAATTATTTTATTTTTTAACAATCAGCATAATCCCTGTCACCATACCTAATATCGCAATTGTCATATCACTATAAGGAAAAGTGATATTAAATAAAAACAGGCTACTTCGTAATATCAACCATATGCTTAACAAAAGCAGTCCAATATTAGCTATTTTTGTTTTGATCACATGTATTAATATAAAAATACCAGCAGACAAGGCTAACCCAGGTAAAATTATTTCCTGATAAGGAAAATGTATTGCAGTTAATCTTAAAGCACTTTGTGTTATCAACCACAAAGCCAAGATCAGTAATCCAGTATCCTTCATTATAATTTCCTATATATCTCTTAATAAAACGGTATTAGCAGATGAACTGCAGTTCACAAACTCTTTATTCTTTTCCATATCAGGCAAGCTATTTCGTCCACTATTTTCCATGGCATTAATAACAAAGGTGTTGCTTAAAATATTGATATCTTGAGACGGCTGATAAACAACATCTTCATCCTCTAAAACATTTAATTCCACAACAAGGTTGGCATCAACTAAAGTGGTTAAGGTTCTTTGTACGACAGAAACAGGTATTTGTAACTCATTCGAAATTTGTTCGAAATTAAATGCTTTTTCAGCATTGGCAAAGCGTATGACAATCAAATGGCATATTTGTAATGCAATAGTCTTTTTTAAAGAAAGACTCAGGTTAGAGAACTTTTCATTATGGCGGTAACTTTCAAAGTTATGAACATAAAATGAAATTTCGCAACCAAACAAAACAACCATCCAGGCCATTTGTAACCAGACTAAAAACAAAGGTAAAGCTGCGAAACTACCGTAAATTGCATTATAACTAGAGGCGCCTATTTGTAAGGTTAAATAGATCCATTGAACTGTTTGAAACAACCCCCCCGTTACAATACCTGCAATAAACCCGGCTTTAAAATTTATTTTTTTATTGGGCATGAATAAAAAAACAAAGGTAAATAATAAAGACATAATCACTAATGGTGAAAAACTCATGGCGTATAACACCATTTTAGTTCCAAATGCTGGTAGATGAATCACTTCAACTAGCCAGGCAATTTGAGTTTTTACAAAAACGGTTATGCTACTTGAAGAAATTAACAACACAGGTGCAAGCATCATAAGTGACAAATAATCACTTAGTTTTCTGCCAAGCGGCCTATTTTGTTTGATTTTCCAAATATGATTAAATGATTCTTCAATATTGCCTATTACCTTTATGACAGTCCAAAACAATACCACTATGCCTATTCCAGCAACCACACCGCCTTTTGTACTGGAAAGCATATTTTGTGAGAATTCGATTAACTGAAGCATCATGGTATCTTGCTCAGAGGATTGGTCCAGTATTTGTTGTTGCAGTTTTTTCTCAAACCCAAAACCTTTTGCAATACCAAATAACAAAGCGATAACGGGTACAATTGACAGTAAGGTATATAAGGTTAATGCCGAAGCCCTTAGCTGACAAAGATCGCGTTTAAACCCTTGTAAAGCAAGTAAGATTGTTTTTAATGTGTTTATACTAAGTAATTGAACAGTTGATAATTTTCTATCAGAACCTGTCCAAATATCTTCTTTTATAAAGTTAGTTATACTATTGACCATGTTATTATTAATCCTTATAAGATTTATCTGCTAAATATTAACTTTAATTACCAAAAAAGCAAGTATGCCTTCGAATACACCAAAGCAAAATCTTCTTTCGACAATAGTATTGATTATTGTTATTGCTTGTATTTATTTTTTATTTGGGCTTTTAGGCCTGGAATTAGCAATACCACCAAGTCAAGCGGGTGCTGTATGGCCTCCTGCGGGTATTGCATTAGCATCTATGCTTTTATATGGTACGCGTATCTGGCCAGGTATTTTTATAGGTAACTTTTGTATCAGTGCCTGGGCTTTTGGTTTTGACGCTCAGTCAATACCTGTGTACATCGCAACAGGAACTGGCGGTACTTTTTTTGCCTACGTTGGATCAAAACTTATAAAAAAGTATTCCAGTTACCCAAATGACCTGATTGTTGATAAAGATATTATTTTATTTTTGCTTTTGGGTGGCCCTGTTAGTTGTTTAATACCTGCAACCGTTGGTATTACAGTTATGACTATCAATGGTGTTATATCTCCACCCGAAATACCATTAAACTGGTTTAGCTGGTGGGTTGGCGATACCATTGGTGTTCTAATTTTTACCCCGATTATGTTAACTATTTTTTCTAGAAATAGTTCTTTGTGGAAACGTCGACGATTAACATTAGGTTTACCACTAGTTGCTTCCTTTACCTTTGTATTGTTTTTCTTTTTTTATGTTTTAGAGATTGAAGATAAGCGTAATCAGCAGTTATTTATGGATAACTCCTTAGCCGTATCAGATGAATTAAAACATAGTTTTCTAGAATACAAGCGATCAATAAAATCTGTTCACAACTTCTTCACTAGCTCTCAACATATCGAAAAACATGAGTATATAAATTTTACACAATCATTTTTAGATGACTTCCCAGAAATTCAAAGTATTAAATTTTTAGAATATAGTCCTGGAGCTAAAAACACACCCAGGAAATTTTTAAACCTTAAATTTAATACTTTTAAAGGTACTGATAATTTAATAACTGAAATTTTCCCTTTGAACCTTTTAAGAGCAATTCTTAAAAATGATAAAGTTTCATTCTCTCCTTCTATCTATTTAAGTAACAAGAAGCAGCTGTTGAATCTATATGTTCCAGTCTTTAAACCGAATCATACCTTGCACGGTATTGTTGTTTTTTCCAGCTCTTTGTCAGGAATGGTTAATAACGCCTTACTTGAATCAAAAATTGATAATCTTGGTTTATCAATCCAAAATGTAAAAAATAATATATTTTTATTCGACTCAAAGAATTATCATTATCAACAATCCAGGCTAGATTATTTTTTACAAATTGCCGATCAAAATTGGCAGCTTGTTTTTTATCTAGATACTGTGCGACTTAACGCAAAAGTACATTGGACTACGTGGTGGGTTATTATCAGTGGGCTACTATTTACCAGCTTATTAGGCTTTGGTTTACTTTTATTAACAGGACGGTACCTACGTACTGAACAAATTGTAAGTAATCGTACAGCTGAGTTGCTCATTGCAAAAAATGCTGCTGAATCAGCTAACATTGCTAAAAATCAATTTTTATCCAATATAAGTCATGAATTACGCACTCCGCTTAACGGTATACTCGGGTTCAGTGAGTTACTTAATAAAAAAGCTTATATTTCAGATGAAGACAAGAAACAACTAAACATAATTAATAAGTGTGGTAGTCACTTATTAACCATGATTAATGAAATTTTAGATATATCAAAAATTGAATCAAAAAAAATCACCTTAATGACTGAAGATTTCGATTTTAATGAATTTATTGACAATATTATTTCTATTTCTAAATTAAAAGCTGAAGAAAAAGGTCTGGAATTTAATGTCTCTAAACATTTTTTTCCTCGACAAGTGATTGGTGACCCAAAACGTATCAATCAAATTATCTGTAACTTACTGACAAATGCTATTAAATTTACCAGCACCGGTTCTATTTCTATTAAAATCAGCCATCAAGATGAACTGTTAATTATTATTATCACTGACACGGGTTGTGGAATTCCAAAAAAAGAACAGAAAATAATATTTACTCCCTTCACACAAATAGATAATGATAATTTTTCCGAAGAAGGAATAGGCCTTGGCTTAGCAATTTGTAAAGAATTAACAACGCTGATGAATGGCTCAATTTCAGTTTCCAGCACCGAATATAAAGGGAGTTCATTTATGGTTTCTATTCCATTACCTTTTGCAGTATTAACATCAGATAATGAAGCGCCCCTTCCCTTTCCGGTACAAGAACAAAACTCAAGAAAAACTCATATTCTTATTGCTGATGATAATGAAATAAACCTTATGCTTTTAAAGTTTATGCTTGAACATCTAAATTGTACTTTTGATTCTGCAGCGAATGGTGCTGAAGCTTTAAACTTACTATGTACTAAAGATTATCAATTAGCTCTCATTGATTTAAACATGCCTGTGTTAAGTGGTTTTGAGGTTGTGAGTGCAATTAGAAAAAAAAATATAACAACCCCATCCATTGCCATCAGTGCCTATGCTGATGAAAAGAAAATCAAACAGGCCATATCGGTTGGCTTTGATGATTATATGACTAAACCTATAGACGAAGAACAATTGAATATACTTATAAAGAAAAATGTATCAAATTAAAACAATTTCAGCTTCACTCACCTGCTTATTAATTGTTCTAACTTCCAGTCCCAGTTATTCATTTGACTGGACATCAAGTAATGTACAAGTTTTATATGGTAGTGACTTCGAGTTTGGTGATAAAGACAGAACTACAGTTACTGTAGAACATGCTAATGGCTGGAAATACGGTCAAAACTTTTTCTTTGTGGATGTAGCAGAGCATAATGATATTGGTACAGAAGTGTATGCTGAGGTTTATTCTTACCTTAGCTTAAACAAAATAACAGGTAGCAAGCTCTCTCTTGGGCCTATTAATGATATTTCTTTACTCGCAGGGATTAATATCAGCAATAAACCAGAAAATGACCATTTTAAAGCCTACCTAGCCGGTTTAAGTTTTGACTTGGCCAACAAATATTTTGATTATTTACAGCTGGATATTGCCGCATACAAGTCTGATGATGTCAGGCACAAATATGGCTTACAAGTCACTCCTGTCTGGAGCTATCCATTTGAAATAGGTTCGGCAAAATTTAAATTCAGAGGCTTTACCGACTTTCGTACGGCTAACACCAGTAACGCTGGAAATTTTCATATTCTTGCACAACCTCAAGTTTTATTAGATATTGGCGATCTTTCTGGAATTAAATCAGATACGGTGTTTATCGGTACAGAATATTCGTATTGGCATAATAAGTTTGGTGTAAAAGATGTTGAAGAGTCAGTAGTGCAAGCAATGTTAATTGGTTTCTTTTAATTTTATCCAGATTTAATCTAATTTAATAGGTAAAATACTCGTTTTTATTTCTACAACTAAACAAACATGCGTACAACTCAATTCCCTCTTAGCACAGTAAAAGAAGTACCCGCTGATGCTGAAATTGCCAGTCATCAATTAATGATTCGAGCAGGTTTAATTCGTAAGTTAGCTTCTGGTTTATATACGTGGCTACCCTTAGGGTTAAGAGTTCTGCGTAAAGTTGAAAAAATTACCCGTGCTGAAATGGAAAAAGCAGGTGCTTTAGAAATTTTAATGCCAACATTACAACCCGCTGAGCTTTGGCATGAAACTGGCCGCTGGGAGCAATATGGTCCTGAACTGGCACGATTAAAAGACCGACATGATCGTGATTTTTGTTTGGGCCCGACTCATGAAGAAGTGGTGACTGATTTTGCTAGAAATGAATTAAAAAGTTATAAGCAGTTACCTGTTTCATACTATCAGGTTCAAACTAAAATTCGTGATGAAATTCGCCCGCGCTTTGGCATTATGCGATCACGAGAGTTCATCATGAAAGATGCTTATTCTTTTCATCTAGACCAAGACTCATTACAACAAACATATGATGTAATGTATCAGGCATACAGTAATATTTTTGACCAGTTCGGACTTAAGTACCGCGCTGTTATTGCTGATTCTGGATCGATTGGTGGTGCAGTATCTCATGAGTTTCATGTATTGGCTGATTCTGGTGAAGATGCTATCGCCTTTTCTACTGACAGCGATTATGCCGCCAATATTGAAAAAGCCGAGGCTATAATGCCAAATGGCAAACGTAGCGAGCCAACAACAGATTTATCATTAGTTGATACCCCTAATCAACATACTATTGATGAAGTCAGTGATTTCTTTAATATTTCAAGCCAACAATGCCTAAAAACACTTGTTGTTAAAGGTGAAGATGATACTTTGGTTGCTTTATTATTACGTGGAGATCACGATCTTAATGAATTAAAAGCAGAAAAAATTAAAGGTGTACTATCTCCACTAGAATTTGCAAGTGATGAAGAAGTCATTGCAAACTGTCATTGCAAACCTGGCTCTATTGGTCCAATTGGACTTGATTTTAAAGTGATTGTTGACCGAAGTGCGACTTTACTTTCTGATTTCGTTTGTGGTGCAAATGAAGATGGTAAACACTATAAAAACGTTAATTGGGAACGTGACCTGCCATTACCTCAAGTTGAAGACCTTCGCCTTATTGTTGAAGGTGACATCAGTCCCGATGGAAAAGGTACCATTACTTTAGCTCGTGGGATTGAAGTAGGACATATTTTTCAATTAGGTGATAAATATACAGAATCAATGAAAGCCTCAATCATTAACGAAGGTGGGAAAAACCAAACCATGCTGATGGGATGTTATGGCATTGGAATATCAAGAATTGTTGCTGCAGCCATTGAGCAAAAACATGACGACAAAGGCATTATCTGGCCTGGTAACCTTGCACCCTTTCAAGTGGCATTATGTCCAATGAATATGCATAAATCTGAACGCTTAAGAACCGCAGTAGATGAATTGTATCAACAGTTACAAAGCGCTGGAATTGAAGTGTTACTTGATGATAGAAAAGTTCGCGCTGGTTTTATGTTTTCTGATATGGAATTAATCGGTATTCCACACCGTATTGTAATGGGTGATCGAGGTCTGGATGCAGGTAATGTTGAATACAGAGCAAGAACTGACAGTGAAAGTCAGGATATTGCATTAGATAAAATTGTCGAGTTTATTAAAGAGCAGACAAAAGGTTAAAGGGATAAGGCTCGAACAGAAAATTTAAGCAAGGAAGATTCACTCTTCCTTGCACCTTTAGCCTTGTACCTTTTACCTGCTCTTTTATATCCATTCATAAAACTCTGTTAATGTAGGGTCACATTTACAACAAGTTGTCCCGCAACTATCTCCCACCGGTAATTGGCGGACTTTTCCTTTACTTATCCATTTTGATAACATGCCTCGAATTGCATCTGCATCCATATCAAAATGAACCACTAATTCATTTAATGTGACTCTTTTTTTTTGTTGAAGATAGCTTTTTAGCTCAGATAAAATCACGTGTATCCTCAGATTCTTTTGCCTTAACCTGAAAGGATTTTCCATAAGCCCATAAACCCGCTAGTACACATAAAAAAATCACTATCAAGCCAGAAATCCATTTAAATGAATAGTCTGGATGTTCGGAATACGTCATTATTTGATAAAAAATTGTGGCTGTCATATAGGCTAAGCCAGTGGTCCAAAACACTACAAATAAAGCCCAACTGACATTGGTTTCTCTATATATTGCAGTAGTTGCAGCAACACAAGGCGCATATAATAAAATAAACAACAAATAGGCAAAGGCCCCTGCTTTACCATCAAAACTTGCTTGCATTGCAGAAAATGTATTCATGGTAACCTCTTGATCTGCCGCAGCAGCATCAAGACTTGATAAATCACCAACATTTAACCCTAATGGATCAAGTAAATTATCAGCAACTGCCATTAAGTTATCTGGAATAGTGGCTAAAGCCTCTAATAATGCTTGTTGTAAATTAAATTCATCAGTTAATTCACCCGATGCCTCTATAGTATTTAATTGACTGTATAAGGCGTTCAAGGTGCCTACAACAGCTTCTTTTGCTAAAACCCCAGTAAAGATTCCAACAGTTGCAGGCCAATTGTCCTGCTCAATACCCATCGGTTTAAAAGCCGGAGTTAAAGAACGACCAATTTCACTTAAAACAGATTTTTGACTATTTTCCTGACCAAAGCTGCCATCTGTTCCTAAAGCATTAAGAAAATTTAATACTAACACCATGGGCACAATGACTTTACCGGCATTAAAAATAAAGGCTTTTAACCGATCCCAAGTTTTTAAATAAACCCCTTTTATCGTAGGCATATGATAAGTAGGTAATTCCATGATAAAAGGCGTTGCTTCCCCTTTAAATAGGGTATGACGCATAATTAGCCCAGTCATCACAGCAACCACAATGCCTAGCAAATAAAGTCCGAAAACTAGGTTTTGACCACCGACGGGGAAAAAGGCAGCGGCAAATAGTGCATAAACGGGAAGTCTTGCACCACAGGACATAAAGGGGTTCATAAGATTGGTTAATATTCTGTCCCGTTGATTATCTAGTGTTCTTGTAGCCATGATAGCGGGTACATTACAACCAAAACCAACAATCATCGGAACAAATGATTTACCGGGTAAACCAATCATCAACATAAAACGGTCCATAACAAAAGCCGCTCTAGACATGTACCCAGAGTCTTCTAAAGCGGATAGGAACATAAATAAAAAACCAACAATAGGAATAAAGGTAGCAACAACTTGAATGCCGCCGCCTACCCCATTGGCTATTAATACCACCAACCATTGGGGCGTATTAATTGAAGTAAGGGCAACGCCAAGACCATCGACTAAAACAGCCCCTACAGAAAGGTCAAAAAAGTCAATGAATGCACTACCAATGTTTATAGTAAACATAAACATGGCATACATAACCATCAAGAAGATTGGAATACCTAAGTAACGATTTAAAACAACCTGATCAATTTTATCGGAAGTGACTCTAGAAACTTCATCTAAACGACAAACAGTAAGTTTGGTTAATTTATTGACAAAGGTGTACCGAGCATCAGCAGCTAATATATCAATCTCTTCATCCGTCTCATCTTCAATGCTCAATTGAAGCTTTTTAACCAATTCAGAATATTCATCTCCTGCAATTTTAATTGCTAAAGTGTCATCTTCTAATAATCTTAAGGCAAGCCATCGTATATCACAGTTATGAGCATAGGCTTTGTATGATAATAAAGGTTTTAAATCAAATACGGCCTGCTCTAACGCCGGCACATATTCAATTAATAATTCAGGTATTGGTTTACTCGTCACTGAAGAATCAATAACCGTCAGTAATTGTTGTAAGCCATCACCCGATGATGCTGAAATGGCAACGACAGGACAAGCTAATTGTTCAGATAAATGTTCACAATCAATTTTAATCCTTCGCTGCTTCACCACATCCATCATATTCAATACTAGAATCATAGGTACGTGCATCTCAACCAGTTGAGATGTTAAATAAAGATTCCGCTCAATATTTGAGGCATCAACAATATTGATGATGAGGTCTGCTTGTTTGGATGCAACATAATCTCTTGCAACTTTTTCATCCAGTGAAACTTGCTCATCTGCCGCTTCTAAAGAATATGTACCTGGAAGATCAACAACATTAATATGTTTATTTTGGAAGTGGTATTCGCCGGTTTTTTGTTCTACAGTAACTCCTGGCCAGTTACCTACGTGCTGATTTGATCCTGTTAGTAAATTAAATACTGTGGTTTTTCCACAGTTAGGGTTACCAACAACACCAATAGTATAATCACTCATAATTTTTCAATCAGTAAAACAGTCGCTTCATTTTTACGTAAGGATAATGAAAAACCACGAATCTTAATTTCTACAGGATCACCTAATGGAGCAAAGCGAGTCACTTTAAATTCAGTCCCTGGTGTTAACCCCATGGCCAAAAGTTTTTTTCGATAGGCCTTACCAGATTTATCGAAACCAACAATTTTTCCATAGTCACCAACAGCAAGCATTTTTAAATTAGTTGTCATGATGATTACACTTCGTGAGCTTTAAAAGATAACAGGAGAAATGCAGTTGATAACAATTCTCATTTACATGTAAATATATCATAATAGAGCTTAATATAAAAGTCTATTTCGTATTGTGACGTAAGGATGAAGGCACTTTGCTTGGGTAGATTATCATTTACTCAAATAAATATTATTTTTTCAATGACCTATTCAGCTGTTTATCAAGCTTTGCGTAGTCGGACTTTAGCTTTAGAATTTTTAGAAAAGCTACAAGTAATCCAATGACAATGCCCGCAAACAATTCTATTGTAAGTGCAACGGTTAAAGGAAGAGATAGCGAAAAAAAGCCTAAGTGTATTTGCACTAAATGAAAATTTAGTAGCGAAAATATCAACGCAAGAACAAAAATAATAGAAAATAGTGTTAGAAGGATTATTTTCATTTGAATAACGTGTTAATGCGTTGAGTTATTAATCTATAATTTTGAATTTTTCACGAGAAACATCAACTCTATCTCGTAATTCCTTTCCAGGTTTAAAATGAGGTACATATTTAGCTGTTAACGAAACAGCCTCACCTGTTTTTGGATTTCGTCCCATCCTAGGGGCTCTATGGTGTAAAGAAAAACTACCAAAACCTCTTATCTCTATCCGTTCACCTGTAGACAGGGTTTCACTCATTTGCTCTATTACACAATTAACAGCTAACTCTACATCTTTAAAAGCTAGATGAGGCAGTTGTCTTGCCAAGGCTTCAATTAATTCTGATTTTGTCACATTCAATCCTGAAAATAAAAAAGGAGGGATTAGCTTATCCCTCCTTTTAGAGACTAATTTATTTTTCTAATTGCTTGAAGATATCACCAAGTGTAGCAGAACCACTTGCTTCTGAACCTCCGTATTCTTTCATTGCACTAGATTCATCATCATTATCTTTAGCTTTTATTGACAATGAAATTGATTTGGTTTTCTTATCAACACCAATGAATTTAGCTTCGATTTCTTCACCTTCTTTTAACAAGGTACGAGCATCTTCAACACGGTCACGTTGAATTTCTGACGCTCTTAAATAACCTTCAATATTTTCAGAAAGTTCAATAACAGCACCTTTAGCATCAACTGATTTTACAATACCTTTAACCAAGCTACCTTTTTCGTTTAGACCAATGTAGTTTTGGAATGGATCTTGTTCAAGTTGTTTGATTCCCAAAGAAATACGTTCACGCTCTGAATCAACAGCAAGAATGATAGTTTCAACTTCATCACCACGTTTGTAGTTACGAATTGCTTCTTCATCACCTTCGTTCCAAGTGATATCAGAAGTGTGAACCAATCCATCAATACCGCCATCCAAACCAATGAACACACCAAAATCAGTGATAGATTTGATTTTACCTGAAATCTTATCGCCTTTGTTATGTGTTGCTGCGAACTCATCCCAAGGATTAGTACGACATTGTTTCATACCTAAAGAAATACGACGACGTTCTTCATCAATTTCTAGAACCATCACTTCAACTTCATCACCTAATTGAACAACTTTAGATGGGTTAACGTTTTTGTTAGTCCAGTCCATTTCAGAAACGTG
>ENA-ORXI01000391-ORXI01000391.1-sediment-metagenome-genome-assembly--contig:-NODE-391-length-36471-cov-28.684838_pt1 | contig 36471 bp, 45 predicted proteins | sample MGYA00237861_ERZ511468 | MGnify/ENA primary metagenome ERZ511468 (study PRJEB26299, sample SAMN06266213) | sediment metagenome | isolation source: Hudson Canyon methane seep mesocosm | place... | reverse complement strand
CATCCGCATTTGAGAATCGTTAAATAAACACAAAAAAGCCTGAATTTATAATTAAACTCAGGCTTTTTTTATATCAAGATACTCAGAAATAGCTACAAAATAATATCGATAATTCGGGGCGTGAGCTTGAGCCTACTACGTATTATTAATAAGTAGACTAAAGTCTACGCCCCAAATAAACTTATTTTATGAGTATTTCTAGCGACACCTTACTTAAGCAGCAAAATTTTCTGCAGCAAATTCCCAATTAACCAATGCCCAAAAAGCCTCTAAATATTTAGGGCGTGCATTACGATAATCGATGTAATACGCATGCTCCCAAACATCACAGGTTAATAAAGGTGTTTGACCTTCAGTTAATGGACACGCTGCATTGCTCGTACTCACTAACTCAAGACTACCATCTGCATTTTTAACCAACCAACCCCAACCTGCACCAAATGTCGTTACTGCACATTTAGTAAAAGCTGCTTTAAATTCAGCAAATGAGCCAAAGCTACTTTCAATCGCAGCCGCTAATTCACCCGTTGGTTCACCACCGCCATTTGGCGACAAGCTATTCCAATAGAACGTATGATTCCAAACTTGTGCCGCATTATTAAAAATACCACCTGACGCACGCATCACTAAACTTTCAACACTTGCTCCTTCAAATTCAGTACCCGGCACTAAATTATTAAGGTTGGTAGCATACGTTTGATGATGTTTGCCGTAATGAAATTCTAATGTTTCTTCAGAAATATGAGGGGCCAATGCATCTTTTGCATAAGGTAAAGCAGGTAATTCATAACTCATCTTTTTCTCCTAAATTAAAATAAAAATCGCTACTGGTTTTAAGTATAAATTATCCCACCACTAAAAACCAAGTATTTTAGTAAAGAATTAAAATTTACTTTGTCTTGTTAGGTTCATAGTCAGCGGGGCTACCATCATCACGCAGCTTAACCTTAGAGTATTCAGCTTCTGGTACTTTCTCATCACTTTCTACTTCTACCACCTCAACCTCAGGCTCTGCACTCAATGACGTGATAAAATCGGTAAACCAAGCCTCATTTTTTACCGATTGCATATCGACATCGCTTAATATCTCTGCCTCATCAGGTAAATTCTTATAATCATGAGCGGCTTCTAACGATGCTTTACAAGCTTCAAAATCACCACTCACCGCATGTAAACACGCAAAGTTATACGATGCAACACCCTCTTGAATGGAATCTGCAAGCGTAAATTTTTCCTTTGCTAATGCATAGGTCGCCGCACGTTCAGATTCTTCTTGAAAAGGCGTTAATTCCATTAATGCTACGCCCCAATCCAATGCTGCCGCTAAATAATCAGCCTTCGCTACAAGACAATAGGAGAATTTTTTGCCTGCTTCTTCATATAAGCCCTTCGCCTCCGCGCCACCATCTTTCAGACGCGCAGAGTGCAATAAAGCCGCTCCCCAGCCATACAGCGCCCCTGTAAAAGCCGAACTATCAGCAGCAACAGTCGCATACGCGGTCATTGCTTCGCTTAGTAAGGTTTCAGCCTGTACTTTATCCGTGGCTTCACGGGCTAAATTTAACTTTTTATTCGCTGACTTTACTTTAGATGACCCAACAATTGATCCAAATAATCCCATCTTTATCCTCTATGCTCTGATTTTTATTTTAATTATAAGTAGCTGTTATATCATGTTTGACACTTAACTGGTGATAATAAATCTAACCGCATCTAAGCGCAATTTTGCTTGATTAATACAATCATGCGATACAATCGCTTTTTCTTTTAAAGCCTCAATTTCTGTCGGCTTAATACTCAAATTAACCTTACCCAATGCCTTTAAACGCTTAATTTCAGCTGACAATACCGCCAACATATCTGTCGTCGCGTCAGCAATAATACTATTCATCTGCTGGGTTGCTTGTTTTTCCGCAACCGCTATCAATGCATTAATACTCTGATGCTGAGCACTCATAAATTCAGTAATTTGCTCATGCTCTAATTCATGCCGCACGTCATTTAAATCATCATGCAATACCATGTCACTTACATCGGTTTGCTCTTGATTAATTAAAAATCGCAACGGAGTGACCGGTAAAAAACGCCCTAACTGTAAATGAGATGGGGCACTACATTCAATTAAAAACAAACACTCTATTAAATACTGTCCAGCCTCTAAATTAGGGTGCTTGACCACACTAAACGCCGCGTTACCAATATAATCAGATAACACTAAATCCATCGCAGATAACACCATCGGGTGCTCCCACGTTAAATATTGCATATCTTCACGAGCCAATGCACTCTGGCGATTAATAGTAACCGTCACGCCATCTTCTGGAATATAAGGAAAATGACTCACACGTTGTAAGGATTCAGCCCGCAAAATAGAACAATCTTTAGAATGATAGTCTGAGTCGATACCAAAACAATCAAAAATAGTTTCCATATAACGCCATAATGCCATCGGCTCTGATAAGGCACGAATTTTATCAATCAGTTGATAGGCAGGTTCCTGACGAAATGAATTTAACTCTAATAATAAATCACGTGATTGATGCATCTCTGTTTCAATTTTCGTGATTAATTTTTGAGCATCAACCACTAACGCATCAATACCCTCTTGATAATCACTGGCACAGACCTGAGCAACACTGTCAGCTTGCAAGCGGTACACTTCACTGGCGGCATTACTATTATGTTGAAAAAGCTGTAAGCCTTCGTCATACCAGCGGCATAAACTATGCTGAGTGCTACCAATGATATAAGGCACATGAATTTGAATAATATGTTGCTGACCAATACGGTCTAAACGCCCGATACGTTGCTGCAATAAATCAGGATTTTCAGGTAAATCCCATAAAATTAAATGATGTACAAATTGAAAATTACGCCCTTCACTGCCAATTTCTGAACACAGTAAAACTTGAACCCCGGCTTCGGCATCTGAAAAATACGCCGCCGCTCGGTCACGCTCAATAATACTCATGCCTTCGTGAAACACCGCCACTTTAATGGCATATTTATCACGCAAACTTTTTTGCAGTTGCAACACCATCTCAGGGGTTTTACAAATTAACAACACTTGCTCATCAGCCAACGATTTTAAGAAATCGACCAACCAAATCACACTAGTATTATCCGTATCAGGCAGAGCGTAATGATGTAATTCTCTTTCAGGAAAACCTTTAACCACCTGACGTGAATTTCTAAATAAAACTCGCCCTGTGCCATGACGATCAATCAGTTGTTCTAAAATAGCCGCTTGCACACTTTTATCGTCAGCGTTTTGTAAAAATGCGTCACTTAAACTTTTATCGACCAAACTAAGCAGTAAGGTTTCTTCCGTAGAGTTTAAAGGCTCGTTAAAATGATTAATTTTTTCAGCTAACTGGGCAATCGGCTGAAAATGCTGTTCTTCTTCTTGAAAAACCTCAAAATCATAAAAACGATCCGCATCTAATAGCCTTAATTGGGCAAAATGCGTCTGCTTACCTAACTGCTCAGGCGTTGCCGTTAATAAAATAAGCCCTTCAACACTCTGTGATAAACGCTCAACAAAAGCATAAGCCTCGCTGGGTGTTTCTTGATGCCATTGTAAATGATGAGCTTCATCAACCACCACCATATCCCAGCCTGCCGCAATCGCCTGGGCTTTTCGTGATGAATTTTCTTCAAAGAAGTCTAATGAACATAAGGCTAATTGGGTAGTTAAAAAAGGATTATCCTCTTCAATCGCCACACAACGCTCTTCATCTAATAGACTAAACATCAAATTAAAGCGGCGTAACATCTCTACCAGCCATTGATGCAATAGACTCTCTGGTACGATAATCAATATGCGTGCGGCTAAACCCAGATGCAATCGCTGATGTAAAATTAAACCCGCTTCAATGGTTTTCCCTAAACCCACTTCATCTGCCAGCATAATACGCACTTGTTCACGTTTAGCGGCTTCATGTGCAATATAAAGCTGATGTGGAATCAGTGACGCACGTACGCCCATTAAACCCGCGACATCACTTTGCTGTAAACGCTGTTTATGCTGCCAGGTATCATAACGCAATGAAAACCAACGGCCGGCTTCAGCTTGCCCCATAAATAAACGTTCTTGCGGTTTATTAAATTGCAAATGAGCATTTAATGCCATTTCATCAAAACTGATTAGTTCATCATTATCCTCACAACGCATTTGATAACGAATAAGCCCTTCTTGCTCTGAAATATCAGTGATAACCCCAGAAAACCCGTCGTCATTTTCTATTAAATCACCTAATAAAAATTGTACCCGCGTCAAAGGCGCATTATCAACCGCATAAACGCGCCGCTCATTAGCCGCTAAAAATAAAACCGTCACACGATTAGACGTACTATCAATGATAATTCCTAGTCCTAATTCAGATTCAGAACGACTAATCCAACGCTGACCAATGATAAAATGATTCATACACTCTCTTTTTAACGTAATAACTTAATTTATTAACAGGCATAAAAAAAGGCGCCTAAAGACACCTTTTTTGAACCGTGTACAACACAAATACACTTATAATTTTTCTTTAATACGTGCTGCTCGGCCTGATAATTCACGTAAATAATATAACTTAGCACGTCTAACTGCACCACGACGTTTCACGGTAATATCACCCACTAAATGGCTGTGTGTTTGGAAAACACGCTCAACACCGACACCATGAGAAATTTTTCTAACCGTAAACGCAGAATTTAAACCACGGTTACGTTTCGCGATAACAACGCCTTCAAACGCTTGCAATCTTTCTCTTTCGCCTTCTTTAACTTTTACTTGCACGACAACTGTATCACCTGGATTAAATTCAGGAAGATCTTTTTTAAGCTGTTCTGCTTCTAATTGACTAATAATATTACTCATTACTGCACCTTATTTATACTTTAATTCAATTTTAAATTCTTCTAATAATGCGTGTTGTTCAGTTGTTAAAACTTTATCAACTAATAAATCTGGACGTTTTTGCCATGTTCGCCCTAAAGCCTGCTTTAAACGCCACTGTTCTATCTGCTGATGATGCCCACTTAATAATGCTTTAGGGACAACATGATTTTCAACCTCTTCGGGTCGCGTATAATGCGGATAATCCAATAAGCCATTCATATGCGAATCTTGCTTTGCAGATTGTTCATCACCTAAAACATCAGGTAATAAACGTGAAATACCATCTATAACCACTAATGCAGCAAGTTCACCACCGCTAATAACAAAATCACCTAACGACCATTCTTCATCGCATTCATGTTCAATAAATCGCTCATCAATACCTTCATAACGTCCCGCAATTAAAATCAACTGTTCTAAATCAACACTTTCATTTAATAAACGCTGTGTAATAGGTTTACCTTGAGGGCTTAAATAAACGACTTTAACCGCTTGAGACTTTATCGCCTGTTTAGCTGATTCCACCGCATCTTTCAAAGGCTGGTATTTCATTACCATCCCTGCTCCCCCCCCATAAGGGCGGTCATCTACGGTTTTATGCTTATCATCCGTATAATCACGTGGATTCCATATAAATAAATCTACCAAGCCTTCTGTAATAGCACGACCGGTAACACCATTTATAGCACTTTGCAAAACCATCTCAGGAAATAAGCTAACAACATCAAAACGCATTAAAAGTCAGGATCCCAATCAACAATCATTGTACCTGCTGTTAAATCTATTTCGATAATCGTTTCACCTTGTAAAAAAGGAATTAAACGTTCCCTTTCATCAAGCAATGTCACCACCACATCATTCGCACCTGTTTCTAACATTTGCTGAACAATACCGAAATCTACACCATCAGTTGTTTTAACCTTTAAGCCAATCAAATCACGCCAGTAATATTCACCCTTTCTTGCCTTGGGCAATTGTTGAGGGTCAATAATAATTTCCCAGCCATTTAATTCGGCAGCTAAATCTCGACTATCAATACCTTTTAAATAGGCAACAATCGTTTTACTATGAATGCGACCTTCCAACACTACAACTTGTTTTGTTTGGTTGCCTTTCCTTAAAGTCCAAGGTGAGTAAGCCAATATGTTTTCACGATATTCAGTATATGAAAATACTTTTATCCAACCTTTGACTCCAAATACACCTGAAACCTTACCAACACTAATAAATTCTTCAGACAACCTTATGCAGCAACAGCTGCTTGTTTTTTAGCGTCTTTAATCAATTTAGCAACACGTTCAGAAGGTTGAGCACCTTGACCTTTCCAATGTTCAACACGTTCTGCATCAAGTCTTAGTCTTTCTTCTGATCCTTTTGCTAAAGGATTAAAAAAACCTAAACGCTCAATATAACGACCATCACGGCTATTTCTACTATCAGTCACGACAACATGATAAAAAGGACGATTTTTTTGTCCACCTCTAGCAAGACGTATAACTACCATCTAAATTCCTCTAATTTTACATTTAACTTAAGTTTAATCGAACTATTTTACGCGTTTTAATAAATATATAAAAGCTTAAATCTTAAAAACCATCTTATTTTTCCTAAAACCTTAAGCTGATAATTTATATTAATTTAAGCACGCATTCCTTTCATATTACCTTTCATACCACGCATCATATTAGCCATATTGCCTTTATTCAAACGCTTCATCATTTTTTGCATCATTTTATATTGCTTTAATACCCGATTAACATCTTGTAACTCTTGACCTGCTCCCTTTGCAATGCGTTTTTTACGATTACCTTTAATTAAATCAGGGAAGGCTTTTTCTTGTTTAGTCATCGAACGAATAATCGCAATTTGCTTCGCCAAGGCTTTATCATTCACCTTATCACGCATGTCTTGAGATATTTCATTCATGCCAGGTAACTTATCCATCATCGATTTCACGCCACCCATGTCTTGCATTTGCTCTAATTGCTCAACAAAATCACTTAAATCGAAACTTTTGCCTTTCTGAATTTTACGAACTAATTTATCGGCTTTTTTCTTATCAACTTTCTTTTCAATATCTTCGATAAGGCTAAGCATATCGCCCATACCCAAGATACGAGAGGCTAAACGCTCAGGATGAAACGGCTCTAACGCCTCTGTTTTTTCACCCATACCGATAAATTTAATCGGTTTCCCCGTCACATGACGAATAGACAATGCCGCCCCGCCGCGTGCATCACCATCCATTTTGGTTAACACCACCCCAGTTAAAGGTAAGGCTTCATCAAAGGCTTTCGCCGTTAACGCCGCATCTTGCCCCGTCATACTATCAACAACAAATAAGGTTTCTACCGGTTTAATGGCAGCATGTAACTGTTTAATTTCAGTCATCATGTCATCATCAATATGCAACCGCCCCGCGGTATCCACAATCACCACATCTAAAAATTGCTTTTTAGCGGCATTAATTGCAGTATTTACAATATCAACAACACCTTTACTAGTATCGGTATCAAAAAAAGTTAATGCCGTATCATTGGCTAAGGTTTCTAGCTGTTTAATCGCCGCAGGACGATAAATATCAGCACTCACCACCCCAACTTTTTTCTTTTTAGTTTCTTGTAACCAACGGCCTAATTTTGCAACTGTGGTTGTTTTACCTGCCCCTTGAAGCCCTGCCATTAGAATAATAGCCGGCGGATTGGCTTTTAAATCAAGCTCTTCATTTGCCGCACCCATGACTGATTCAAGCTCTGCCTGAACCACTTTAATCAATGATTGTCCAGGCGATAAGCTTTCTTGAACTTCTTGCCCTAATGCCCTGACTTTAACCTTATCAATAAAATCTGTTACCACTGGCAACGCAACATCCGCTTCTAATAAAGCCATACGTACTTCACGCATAGTTTCTTGAATATTCGCTTCCGTTAAACGGCCTTGACCTTTTAAATTCTTTAAGGTTTTACTTAATCGATCGGTTAAATTATCAAACATAATGTCGTTGAGTACTCACAATAAGGCTGTCTATCTAAGGCTATTTATCAAACACTTATCACAGCATGTAAAATTATCTATCTATTATCCTAAAAATAATCAATAGGGTAAACCATCTGTTATTCTTTTATATTTAAAGCATGTAATTTTCGGTATAAATGCGTCCGCTCAACACCCACAGCGGCGGCTAATTTCGCAACATTGCCTTTGTGTTTTCCAAAATGATATTCTAGATAAGCACGCTCGAATGATTCTCTTGCCTCTTTTAACGGTAAATTAAAAAAATCAGGCTCATTCTCTGCCGCTGTCACCACAACTTTGGTTAAATTATCCCCTAAAGCCGTTTTAACTTCTAATAAATCAATTTCATTACCGACGCCTAATATCATCAATTTATGCACTAAATTTTTCAGCTCTCTGACATTGCCAAACCACGCATAATTCCGCAAAAAATTCTGAGCAGAAATACTAAACTTTCTAAACGTTAATTTCTCATGCTGAATAAAAAAATTCACATAAAAGGCTAATAATTCAGGAATATCCTCGCTATGCTCCCTTAAAGGAACAATCGCCATCATTACTTGATTTAAAAGATGATATAAATTTTCGCTTAATTTCCCTGATGCAACGTGAGCATGCAATCCCTTATCGGTAGCAATAATAATCCGCACATCGACAGCAATCAGTTGCTTGCCACCGACTCTGTAAAAAAAACCACTGTCTAATGCATTCAATAAATTTAATTGCATCGCTTTATTCATCGTGGCTATTTCACTCATAAATAAAGTGCCGCCCTGTGCTTGTTCTAATAATCCTAGCGTCACTTCGCCATCACGCTCACTGCCAAAAAATATCTCATTTGCAGTGTCTGCCCTCATACCTGCCATAGAAATAGTTATAAATTTTGCAGCAGCACGATGACTGTGAGCATGTAAAAATCGGGCATATAACGCTTTGCCTACGCCACTTTCGCCGGTAAAAACAACATGCGTATCATGCTTGGCTAATAAAATAAGTTGTTCTTTCAGTCGCGTGACAAACAAACTATGGCCAACAGGTTCACATTCAATATAATGTGATTTTTCTAGTATATGCTCACCTTTTAACTGCTGAACACCTATCGCGCGTTCTACAACCAATAATAACTGAGCTAACGACAAGGGTTTTTCTAAAAACTCATAAGCCCCTAATTTAATAGCTTCTACGGCTGAATCAATGGTGCCATGCCCTGACATCATCACAACCGGACTGATAAAATCGGTTTCATCATGCCATTCTTTTAATAAACTAATGCCATCGATATCAGGCATCCAAATATCTAATAAAATAAGGTCAAAATCATACAATAATTTTAAACGACGCGCTTCTTCGGCATTACCTGCGCTATAAACACTATAGCCTTCATCTTGCAGTATCTCTTTCACTAATTGCCGAATATCCAACTCATCATCAACAACTAAAATATTAACTTGTTTATTATTCATCACTCATGAGTCCTCATGCTGTAACTTAATGCTTGGGAATTGCAAAATAAATCCTGCTCCTTGTTGATAAGCCTTATCTAAACGTATTGTCCCGCCTTGCTCTTCAATGACCTTCTTAACAATCGCCAAGCCTAAACCGGTGCCTTTGGGTTTGCTGGTCACATAAGGTTCAAAAATAGTGTTCATCACCTCTCGCTCAATACCACAGCCATTATCATAAAGCGATAACTCTATCTGTGATGCTGAAAGTCGTTTTAATATAATATTAATATCACCACAATGATTCATCGCTTCCAGTGAATTTTTAAATAGATTATGGATTACTTGCCGAATATTAATCGCATTAGCTTCAATAATATACTGCTCATTATCATCAACGTCTTCGTAAAAATTAACCTGTGGTTCAGCACCGTATAACACAATAATTTCTCGAATCAGTGCCAGCAAATCTAAAGTCTCGGTTTGATTTGAAACAGGGCGAGCGTATTCAGAAAAATCATTCACCATTAGTTTCATTGCTTCAACCTGCTGTACGATTGTTGCAGTTAAACGCTTTAATAACGCTGCATCATCATGATCTAAGTGCGACAATAATTTATGTTGTAATCTTTCAGCGGATAGCTGTATCGGTGTTAAAGGATTTTTAATTTCATGAGCCAATCTCCGCGCCACTTCTGACCATGCCGCATTTTTTTGAGCCTGAATCACATTGGTTATATCATCAAATACCACCACCGCCCCTATATATTCCCCTTCTTCGGAAAATAATGAACTCCCTTGGCATAATAATTCTTTACGCCCTTCGGTATTTTCTACGGTAATGCTACGCTGCCATGTGTCTAAACTTTGCTCTAATAAAGGCTGCACAATATCGACTAATACTTTAAGGTGACTGGCTTCCAAGGCAAGTGAAGCTAATGCTTTGCCATAATAACGCATCACTTTAACATGCAAAATAAGATTAGCGGCCTGATTAGCGGTACGAATATTTAAATTTGCATCAAAACTTAATACACCCGACGTTAAATTTGTTAATAACGTTTCGAGATAGGCTCGCTGTCGTTCGGTTTCCTGAGAACTCAAACGGGCTGCATCACTTGCGAGCGAAAGTTGATGCACCATATTATTAAATGACTCTACTAAAAACCCTAAATCATCTTGACGCTGAACAACCGGCAACTGTTTATACTTCCCTGCGGCAACTGCTTGCGTGCCTGTCACCAAATCACGAATAGGGGCAATAATAGCTTTGACACTCATAAAAGCAATGGAAATGGCTGCCAATAAACTCATCAATAATACTAATGCCAATACTAAAGCAAAACTTTGCTTTAAAGTATGCCGTAAATAGGTCATTTCCTGAAATCGCACATACGAAAATTCAACGGCATCGGTTAAATCATTGATTCTCTCTGGGATAGGATAAATAATTTGCACATAATAAGTCGTTAATGGCGACTGAATAACCACAATAGTTTGCACCACTAAATTATCATTAATGGCTGTTAAATTAACAGAATCTTCATCTTGTTGAACTTGTAAAAATAACGGACTAATCGCTAAACTAGGCAAAATATCACTGGATAATAAACCACTAAACGCAATAATATCACCTTTCTTAGACAATAATGTCACCTCATTCGCACCGACTGTTTCACGCAAATTATCCAGTTCTAAACTAATTTCTGCACTGGATTTATTACGTAATGGCTCAATGACACGCTGAGAATCTTTTAAATTCCAGCGTATGCGTTGCTCTAACGACGCTTGACTAAGTTCTAATGCATCCTCCATTGCTCCTTCAAGCTCAACATTAAACCAGCTATCAATACTTTTATTTAAAAATTGGACTGAATAATAAAACACTACACCTGCGGGAACTAAAGACAATATAATAAATAATAAAACAATACGAGTGGTTAATCTAGCCCCCGCTTCACGTCGTTTTAAACGTAATATTAATGAAATAATATTAAAAATAACCAGCATTAAGAGTAACGCCGTCGTGACGGTATTACTTAATAACAGCCATGAATACATATCACTGGCTTGCGAGGTTTCTTGAATTGCTGAGCTCATGAGTTGCAATGACACAACAATAAAGCCCAGTAAAATTAAAACGATCAACCAAAATGGACGCTTTAATCGCACCATTGCCTCACATCAGTTGATAAGTCCCATGCTTGATTAAAATAAGCGAACGGCCGTAAAGGCACCGGCAAAGCCTCTCTATCAAAAGAAACTTGCAAAGAACTTAAGAGACAATGCTTTTCATCAATAGCTAAATCAGATAGCAAATATTTATAATTTATTTTTGCCATATAATTCAATGCATCTGCTAAATATAAAAATCGACGGGCTGTACGCTCATTCATAACCTGTACACGATAATTATCAAGTAAAGTATGATAACTTAAACGATACCGATATTGATAAGCCGCTAACTCTTTAGTCCATAAACCCAGCCACTGATCTTGCCGAAAAACAACATCTATATTCCAATACAATTTAATGCCACTACGCAAGGCTTTGGTTGCTTCTACACTGAGTTGAAAATTTAATTTAGCCGCTAACGCAATATTTTTTTTAGTATAAGTTAATTCTGCCTGTTCAATATTAACAAATGGACTCTGCGCCTTAACAACTGGTATTAACAAGCATAAGCAAGCAATTGTACCAATACTATTTTTTGCGTAACCGTGCATAGTAAAAGCCATCCATCGATTGCTGTCCTGTCACTATTTGTCGACCAAAAGGGCGTGATATTCCCCAATCAGCCTCTATAACAAGTTCTTCAGCATCCTCATGTGTCTGTAAAAAAGCCTTAATTTGCTGTTCATTTTCTTGCTTTAAAATAGAACAGGTTGCATAAACTAATATGCCATCAACGGCCAACATACGCCAAGCCGCGGCTAAAATTTTAGCCTGCAATAACTGTAACTCATCAATATCATCAGCACGACGTAATAATTTAATATCGGGATGCCGCCTAATGACACCTAATGCTGAACACGGAGCATCCAATAAAATACGCTCAAACGGCTTGCCATCCCACCATTTTTCAGGTTCTGAGGCATCGGCGATGAGTAATTCCGCTTGCAAATGCAAACGCTGTAAATTTTCTTTAACCCGCTCAAGACGCTTACCATCAATATCAACAGCGGCCACCTTGATATTTTCATGCTGCTCTAATATATGGGCTGTTTTTCCACCAGGTGCCGCACAAATATCCAGCACCCGTTGACCCGTTTGAATATCTAAAAGCGATGCCGCTAATTGAGCGGCTCCATCTTGAACAGATGCCCAGCCTTCAGAAAATTTTGGTAATTTATTAACAAGAACAGGGGCAGTTAATAAAATAGCATCCTTTGAAGTCGTTAATGCCGTCGCTTCAATATTTTCTGCCGCTAATAATGCTAAATATGCCTCTCGCGAACAAAAATGCTGATTCACCCTTAATATCATAGGCGGTGATTGATTATTTTCAGCAAAAATAGCCGCCGCTTGCTCTGGCCAATCCGCTTTAATGGCTTTAATCATCCAATCAGGGTGATTATAAGCAACGTGTTTATCAGCGAGGGCCTCTAACTCAGCTTGCTCTCGTAAATAACGACGTAATACTGCATTTAATAATGATTTTGCCCATTGTTTCTTTTTCATCACCGCAACGGTTTCAGAAACCGCTGCATGTGCTTTTACCCGCATAAACTGCAATTGATATAAACCAATTAATGCCAACGCTTTCACTTGGGAATCTTTAATCGGCTTATGCACTAATTTATTTAAAATAAAGTCTAATCGATAATAATATCGAATGGTGCCATAACAAATAGCCTGAATAAATGCCTTATCTTGAGGTGCCTCTATTAATTCCCAAGCCTCTTCTAAAGCTGCTGTTAATGATTGCCCTGATAATACGTTTACAATAACCTTAGCAGATATTTGTCGTGAATTCATGCGAATAAACCCTTAATTTAATATACCTAATTTTAGACCAGCTACAGTATTTGCATTTAAAAAATCACTGACTGCAACACGTTTTTTTCCTGGCATTTGAATTTCTAATAACCTCAATACACCATCGCCTGTTGCAACATCAATATACTCAGAATTTTCCAAAATAGTACCGGCATCAACATCCGCTTTAATATTTAAAGCCTCCGCCTTCCAAACACGCATTATTTTTCCCTCTAATGCTGTCTGTGCAACAGGCCACGCATTGAGTCCTCGTATTTGTCGTGCCAACAATACGGCCGATTGCTGCCAATCTAAAATCGCTTCTTGTTTTGTTAATTTATGTGCATAAGTCACTAAAGATTCATCTTGTGGTTCAGCCATTAAATCATTGGCTGCTAATAGCTCCAGCGTTTTGTCTAAGCCCTCTGCACCCATTAACATCATACGATTATGTAAATCCGTCGCCGTCTCATGTTCATTAATATCACAGGTAATTTTATACAGCATATCGCCAGCATCTAGCTTCTTTACCACTCGCATAATGGTAATACCCGTTTCCTTATCCCCCGCCATAATCGCTCGATTAATCGGGGCAGCACCCCGCCATCGTGGTAATAAAGAGCCATGAATATTTAAACAGCCTAATTTAGGAATATCTAATACTTCTTGACTTAAAATTAACCCATACGCTACCACAATCATCACATCAGCATTTAAAGCCTTTAACTGTTTAATATCCAGCTCATGCTTAAAATTAAGCGGCTGATAGACAGGAATATTTGCCTCTACTGCTAAAGCTTTAATTGGACTCGCTTGCAATTTTCTACCTCTACCTGCAGGTCTATCAGGCTGTGTATAAACAGCAACAACCTCATGCTGAGAACCTAATAACATTTGTAGTGCAGGGACAGAAAATTCAGGTGTTCCAGCAAAAATAATTTTCATGGGAATTATTATCTCGTTTTATGACGTTTAACCATCTTCTTTTTAATGCGCTCTCGCTTTAAAGGCGATAAATAATCAACAAATAAAATACCTTTTAAATGGTCAATTTCATGTTGAATACACACCCCTAATAAGCCATCCGCCTCTAATTCAAAAGACTTCCCTTCTTTATCCAATGCTTGTACTGTTATCTTTTTAGCGCGCTTAATTGGCTCAAAGATACCCGGAACAGACAAACATCCTTCATCGGTTTCTTCTTCATCTAATGTTTCAATTAATTTCGGATTAATAAAACACAGTGGAGAATCTTTTTCTTCACTGGTATCAATAACAATAATTTGTTTATGTACATTAATTTGTGTCGCGGCTAAACCAACGCCTTGAGACTCATACATCGTCTCAAACATATCATCCACTAATGCTTTAATTTCCTTATTAACGTTTTCAACCGGCTCCGCAACGGTGCGCAACAGTAAATCAGGAAATTCTAAAATGGATAAAATACTCATACTTTACTCCAACTCATTCGGTAATAATTAAAGCTAATTTCAATTTTTAATAGACAAAAAAAAACCAGCCGAAGCTGGTTTTTTATCAGGTTAAAAGATTAATTAATCTTCTGATTCCTCTAATTCTGGTCTATCTACTAATTCAATGTAAGCCATAGGTGCTTTATCTCCAGCACGGAAGCCACATTTTATAATACGTAAATATCCACCAGGACGATCTTGGTAACGTGGACCTAGATCATTAAATAATTTTGTTACCACATCACGATCTCTCAATCTAGCAAAAGCTAGACGACGATTGGCAACTGAATCACCTTTCGACAAAGTAATTAATGGCTCAGCAAATGAGCGTAATTCTTTTGCTTTAGGTAATGTTGTTCTAATTAATTCTTTATCAAATAAAGAAACAGCCATATTGCTAAACATAGCTTTTCTATGGCTACTGTTTCTATTTAATTGTCTTCCAGACTTACGATGTCTCATACTAATAAACCTTGTTGTGTTATAAAATCGCTTGAGATTGTTCCGCTAAATTTTCAGGCGGCCAATTTTCAAGACGCATACCTAAAGATAAACTCTTTAGTGCTAATACATCTTTAATCTCAGTTAACGATTTTCTACCCAAATTTGGTGTCTTTAATAGCTCAAACTCAGTACGTTGAATAAGATCACCAATATAATGTATATCTTCAGCTTTCAAACAATTCGCAGATCTTACCGTTAACTCTAAATCATCAACAGGACGTAATAAAATTGGATCGACTTTTTCAGTCGGAACAACTATTTCTTCTGCTATTTTTTCGTTAACTTTTTCAAAATCTACAAAAACAGATAATTGATCATGTAATATAGTTCCTGCTGATTTTATTGTTGCTTCCGGATCAATCGTACCATTTGTTTCCAAATCGATAATCAATTTATCCAGATTAGTTCGCTGCTCTACTCGCGTAGATTCAACACTATAAGCAACTTTAACAACCGGACTATATGAAGCATCAACCTGCAATGCACCCACAACATCAAATCCTAAACCTTCAGTCCGTATATTTGAAGATTGATAGCCTCGTCCTGTTTGTACATGGATCTTCATTACTAATTCACCTTCTTCAGTTAAATTAGCAATGACCAAATCAGGATTAATAATTTCAACATTATGAGGTAATTGAATATCAGCAGCCGTTACAACACCAGCACCTTTTTTATTAAGGGTCAATGTTATCTCACTATCAGAATGAAGCACAATAGCAAGCTGCTTTAAATTCAATAAAACATCAATTACATCTTCATGAACGCCATTAATAACTGAATATTCGTGTTCTACTTTTTCAATTTCAACACTTACGACAGCAGCTCCTGGAATAGACGATAAAAGAACTCTTCTTAAGGCATTACCTAAAGAATGTCCAAATCCTCTTTCCAAAGGCTCAATAACAATTCTTGAATGATTAGTTGATTTACTAACAACTTCAACAAGCTGAGGTTTTAATAAACCAGTCACTGCACTATGCATTTAAAACCTCAAACTTTATTTAGAATATAATTCTACAACTAACTGCTCATTAATATCAGAACCTAAATCAACACGATCTGGTAATGAATTAAATGTACCTGAAAATTCTTTAGAACTCACTTCAAGCCAATTAGGGAATCCATATTGTTCAGTTACTGCTAATGAATCAGCAATACGAACTTGTTTTTTAGCTTTTTCTCTAATAGAGATTTTATCGCCAACTGCAATTTTTGCAGAAGGAATATTTAATATCTCATCATTCACTAAAATAGATTTATGACTTACTAATTGTCTAGCTTCTGCTCTTGTTGAAGCAAAACCCATTCTATAAACAATATTATCTAATCTTGTTTCTAGCAAATTTAATAGATTTAAACCTGTTGCACCTTTTTGTAAATCTGCGACTTTATAGTAATTTCTAAATTGTTTCTCTAAAACACCATAAATACGTCTAATTCTTTGCTTAGCTCTTAACTGAGTTGCATAGTTAGAATCACGAGTACGTCTAGTACCGTGTTGCCCAGGGCGTTGATCTAACTTACATTTACCTTCAAGAGACTTGCCTCTGCTTTTTAAAAACAGATCCGTTCCTTCACGACGACTTAATTTACAAGTTGGTCCTAAATATCTAGCCATTTTATACTCCTAACTATACTCGACGTTTTTTGGGTGGACGACAGCCATTATGAGGAATTGGTGTTACATCAACAATACTCCCCACTTTAAAGCCTAAATTATTAAACGATCTTACTGCAGATTCACGACCAGGACCTGGCCCTTTAATCATGACATCTAAGTTTTTCATTCCAAATTCTTGAGCGACTTTACCTGCTTTTTCAGCAGCAACCTGAGCTGCAAAAGGCGTGCTTTTTCTTGAGCCTCTAAAACCAGAGCCTCCAGATGTTGCCCACGCTAAAGCATTACCTTTACGATCCGTAATAGTAACAATCGTATTGTTAAAAGTTGCATGAATATGTGCAATACCGTCTGCAATTTCTTTTTTAATTTTTTTCTTTGTACGACTTGAACTAGCCATTTATATAACCTTACCTTATTTTCTAATTGGCTTACGCGGCCCTTTTCTAGTACGAGCATTCGTTCTCGTTCTTTGACCACGCAATGGTAGTCCACGTCTATGACGAATACCACGGTAGCAACCAAGATCCATCAAACGCTTAATGTTCATAGAAACTTCGCGTCGTAAATCACCTTCAACAATAATTTTTGAAATAGCACCGCGAATAGCTTCCAGCTGCTCTTCGGTTAATTCTTTAATTTTAATTGTCCGTTCAATACCAACTTCTTTACAGATATTAATTGCAGTTGGTTTACCTATGCCATAAATCGCAGTTAAACCGATTTCTGCATGTTTATGGTCTGGTACATTAATTCCGGCAATTCGTGCCATCTAAATACTCCTAAATACAGTACTTCAAAGTTAAGCCATTAATTATAGCATCACTAACTTATAAAGCAACAAAAAAAACTAGCCCTGACGTTGTTTATGACGTCCATCTTTACAAATAACTCTCACTACACCTGATCGCTTAACAACTTTACAATTTCGGCATATTTTCTTTACAGAAGCTCGTACTTTCACAGCTCACCCCTTAATTTAATTAATTAATTATTTTTTCTTTTTCAAATTTGCTTTATTCATCAAACCATCATATTGCTGAGACATGAGGTGCGTTTGAACTTGCGATATAAAATCCATTACTACTACTACGATAATCAATAATGATGTCCCACCAAAATAGAAAGGAACATTCCAGTATACAATTAAAAATTCAGGCAATAAACATACCGCAGTAATATAAAAAGCCCCAATTAAAGTTAATCGTGTCATCACCTTATCAATATAAGCCGATGTCTGTTCACCTGGTCTAATTCCTGGCAAAAAAGCTCCTGACTTTTTTAAGTTATCCGCTGTCTCTTTAGAATTAAAGACAAGAGCGGTATAAAAAAAGCAGAAAAATATAATCGCAATAGTATATAGCATTACATACAATGGCTGCCCTGGTGATATCATAGTTGCAATATTTTGTAACCATTGAAATCCTTCAGCATTACTAAACCAACCAGCAATTGTTGCAGGAAACAAAATAATACTTGATGCAAAAATAGGTGGAATTACACCCGCCATATTAATTTTTAAAGGCAAAAAACTACTTTGCCCTGCATGCATTCTTTTACCCTGTTGACGCTTAGGGTAATTTATTACAATTCTACGCTGACCACGCTCAACAAAAACGACCAATGCTGTTACCGCAATACTTATTAAAAACAATAGGATAATAAATGCACCATTTAATTCTCCTGTTGTTGCTAACTCAAGTGTTCCGCCAATTGCCGAAGGTAATCCAGCAACAATACCTGCAAAAATTATCAGCGATATACCGTTACCCAAGCCCCTTTCCGTAATTTGTTCACCTAACCACATTAAAAATACAGTACCTGTGACTAAGGTAATCGCCGTAATCGCTATAAACTGTGTGCCAGGATTAATAACAACGGATAAGCCACCCGCACTTTGATTTTGTAATGCAACAGAAACACCAACAGCTTGAAAAGTTGCCAATACAACGGTTCCATATCTCGTATATTGAGATATTTTACGTCGTCCTGACTCCCCTTCTTTCTTAATTTGTTCTAGTGCAGGTATTGCAATCGTCATCAGCTGCATAATAATAGAAGCTGAAATATAAGGCATAATACCTAATGCAAAAAGACTTAATCTTTTTAATGCCCCACCAGAGAACATATTAAACATATCAAGAATAGAACCTTCTTGCTGTTTAAACATTAACGCTAAAGCTTGAGGATCTATTCCAGGAACAGGGATATGGGCCCCCGCCCTATAAACAAAAAAAGCACCCAAAACGAATAATAATCTTGAACGCAATTCAGATAAACCACCTAATTGCTCTTTCATTTGTGTGCTTGATCTACTCACTATTAATCCTCTACCTTACCACCAGCTGTTTCAATACTAGATTTTGCACCAGGTGTCACTTTTAAGCCCTTCAGCGTTACTGAAATACTAATTTCACCTGATTGTATTACTTTTGCAGTTTTTGTAAAAGCAGGGACAACATTCGCTTTTATCAAATCATCTAACGTTACTACATCAAGATTTAATTGACTTATTTCATTCAATCTTACTTCTGCACTATATTTAGATTTTCTTGATGAAAAGCCAACTTTAGGTAAACGACGTTGCAAAGGCATTTGACCACCTTCAAAACCAACTTTATGAAAACCACCACTACGTGACTTCTGGCCTTTATGTCCTCGTCCACATGTTTTACCAAGTGTAGAACCAATACCTCTACCTACTCTTTTAGCATTTTTTGTAGATCCTGCAGCAGGTTTTATTGTATTTAAATACATTAGATGTCCTCTACCATAACCATATAAGAGACTTTATTAATCATCCCTCTATTTTCTGCAGTATCTAAAACTTCAACCGAGTGGTTAATGCGTCGTAACCCTAAACCTTGCAAACAAGCCTTATGTTTTTTTAAACGACCGATACTACTTTTTACCATTGTGACACGTACTTTTTTATCTGTCATAGCAATTACCCTGTAATCTCTTCAACTGATAAGCCACGTTTAGCCGCGATTTGTTCAGCATTATTCATATTAGCAAGCCCATCAATTGTTGCTCTCACAACATTAATCGGATTGTTAGTACCAATACATTTAGCTAATACATTATGTACGCCAACTGCTTCAAATACTGCCCGCATAGGACCACCCGCGATAATCCCAGTACCTTCTGTTGCAGGCTGCATGAAAACTTTAGCCGCCCCTAGTTCTGACATTATTGAGTACTGTAAAGTATCGCCTTTCAGAGATACCTTATGCATATTTTTTCTAGCTTGCTCTAATGATTTTTGGATTGCAATAGGTACTTCTTTGGCTTTACTAACGCCATACCCTACATTTCCATCACCATCACCCACTACTGTTAGTGCAGTAAAGCCAAAAACTCTACCACCTTTAACTACCTTTGCGACTCGTCTGACAGAAACTAATTTTTCTTGTAGTCCATCCGAATTCGCCTGTTGAGGTGCGTTTGCCATTTTTTTCCCCTAAAACTTCAAGCCAGCTTCGCGTGCAGCATCAGCTAACGCCTTAACACGACCATGATATTTAAAACCAGAACGATCAAAAGTAACCTCAGTTATTCCTGCTGCGATTGCTTTTTCCGCCACTAATTTACCTACTAAAACTGCCGATTCAATATTACCTGTACTTTTCACAGCTGATTTAACATCAGCCTGATTAGTCGAAGCACTTGCTATTGTTTTAGTTCCATTCTCAGTAATAATCTGAGCATAAATATGTTGTGATGTTCTATGAACTGATAAACGATTACTACCAAGCCTTTTAATATTTGATCTAAGCTTTAATGCTCTTTTCAATCTAGATGCTTTTTTATTCATTTTGTTAGCCTATTTTTTCTTAGCGTCTTTTCTAACAATATGCTCATCAGCATACTTAACCCCTTTACCTTTGTAAGGCTCAGGAGGTCTGTATGCTCTAATATCAGCTGATACTGCACCAACTAGTTGCTTATCTATTCCTTTAACAACTAATTCAGTTTGAGTTGGTACGTCAATTTCAATCCCCTCAGGAATTTGAAATTCAACAGGATGTGAAAAACCTAGGCTCAAATTAAGAACTTTCCCCTTAAGTTGTGCTCTATACCCAACACCAACTAGATTTAATTTTTTCTCAAAGCCTTTGCTAACACCTAAAACCATATTAGCAATGTTCGCACGAGCAGTTCCTGCTTGTGCTGTCGCTTTTTTATTCTCTTTATCCCACTCAACTCTTACTTCAGAATCAGATGTATTAGCGGTTACAGCGGCATTTAAAACTAAACTTAACTGCCCCTTTGAACCTTTTACTGATACATTTGAACCTTCAATTTTTACTTCAACACCTGAAGGCAAAGTTACGGGGTTTTTTGCAATTCTTGACATAAATTCACCCCTTCCTTAACAAACAGTGCAAATGACTTCACCACCATGACCAATTGCGCGTGCTGCACGATCTGTCATGACACCTTTAGATGTAGAGACTATTGCCACCCCTAATCCACCTAAAACTTTTGGTAATTCATCTTTAGATTTATAAATACGTAAACCCGGCTTGCTAATACGCTTAACCTTATCTATAACTGGGTTACCATTATAATATTTTAACTCAACAAACATTGATACATGTGTACCATTTGTTTCTGTTGAATAGTCTTTAATATAGCCTTCTTCTTTTAAAACTTTAGCAATTGCAACCTTAAGTTTAGAAGATGGCATATTAACGCTTATTTTTCCTGCAGACTGCCCATTTCTGATGCGCGTAAGCATGTCTGCAACTGGATCTGTCATGCTCATATTTTTTCTCCAAATATCATCTAACTAGCCGATTACCAACTGGCTTTCTTTAAGCCTGGTACATCACCACGCATTGTGGCTTCTCTAAGTTTATTTCTACTCAGACCAAACTTGCGATAATAACCATGTGGTCGCCCAGTAATATTACATCTATTACGCAAACGCGAAGAACTTGAATCCCTCGGTAACTTTTGTAATGCTAGATGTGCTTCATCTTTTTCTTGCATTGAAGCATTTGGGTTTCTAATTATTTCTTTTAAAGAAGCTCTTTTTGCTTCGAATTGTTTTACTAGTTTAACTCGTTTATTTTCACGAGCTATCATTGATTTTTTAGCCATAACTAATTAGCTCTTAAATGGAAAGTTAAACTGCTTCAACAATGCTAAGCCTTCTTCATTTGTTTTTGCAGAAGTAGTGATACATATGTCCATACCACGCAATTTATCTATCTTGTCATAATCTATTTCAGGAAAGATAATTTGCTCTGTAATGCCCATACTATAATTACCACGGCCATCAAAGCTTTTTGGATTCATTCCTCTAAAATCACGAATACGTGGAATAGAAATACTAATTAAACGATCAAGAAATTCATACATTCTATCCTGTCTAAGCGTAACTTTACAGCCAATTGGCATATCATCACGAATTTTGAATCCAGCAATTGATTTGCGAGATAACGTCACAACCGCTTTTTGACCACTAATTTTTTCCATGTCACTGACAGCAGCTTGAATAACTTTCTTATCTGCTACAGCATCACCCACACCCATATTAAGTGTGATTTTAGTAATTTTAGGTACTTGCATTATTGATGTATAACCGAGCTGCTCCATCAATGCAGGTAATATTCTTTCTTTATAATCTTCTTTTAATCTAGCCATGATTATACCTGCGCATCAATAACTTCATTATTAGATTTAAAATAACGAACTTTTTTACCGTCATCTAATGTCTTAAATCCTACTTTATCTGCTTTCTTAGAGGCAGGATTATATAGTGCAACATTCGATTTATGAATTGGCATTTCTTTTTCAATAATACCCCCCTGTACATCAGCATTAGGATTAGGTTTTTGATGTTTTTTTACTCTATTAACACCTTCAACCAAAATCTTTTCCTTTAGGAATTGACTGATTCGCCCTCTTTTACCCTTATCTTTTCCGATAAGAACGATGACTTCATCACCTTGCTTAAGTTTTTGCATATTTTAAGGTCCTTATAATACTTCTGGCGCTAAAGAAATTATTTTCATAAATTTCTCACTTCTTAATTCACGCGTTACTGGTCCAAAAATACGTGTTCCTAACGGCTGAAGCTGAGCATTTAATATTACGGCGGCATTACCATCAAATCGTATTAGTGAACCATCTGATCTACGTACACCTTTTCTAGTACGCACAACTAATGCATTATAAACTTCACCTTTTTTAACACGACCACGAGGGATTGCATCCTTAATACTAACTTTAATAATATCCCCGATTGCAGCATATCTTCTATGCGAACCGCCAAGGACTTTGATACACATGACCTTTTTTGCACCGCTGTTATCAGCGACTTCAAGGTTAGTTTGCATCTGAATCATTTTTTATTCCTAATCTACTTTAATACTAGTGACTAAAATTATACTAATTAGCTTGGGTAGTTACCTCAACTAACTTAAAAGTTTTCTTCTTTGAATATGGGCGACAAGATGTAATCGTTACAACATCACCTTCATTACAAACATTACCTTCATCATGAACAAGTAATTTTGTTGAACGTTTAATGTATTTACCGTATGTTGCATGTTTAACAAGACGCTCAACTAAAACAGAAACTGTTTTATCCATCTTATTACTCACAACACGTCCAGTGATGGTACGTAATTTTTCAGTATTATCACTCATTATACTTGTCTCGCCATTTCATTGATGACTGTTTTTACACGTGCAATATTTCGTCTAACTTTTTTAACTTGGTCAGATTTAGCTAATTGCCCTGTACTCTTTTGCATACGCAAATTAAACTGCTCTCTACCTAATTCAACTAATGTTGAATTAAGTTCTTCTGCACTTTTACCACGAAATTCACTGATTTTCATTATAATACCGTCCTAATAACAAACTTAGTTTTTACAGGTAATTTCGCAGCGGCTAAAGCAAATGCTTCACGAGCTATTTCTTCAGGAACACCTTGTAATTCATATAACATAGTGCCTGGTCTAATTTGAGCAATCCAATATTCCACACTACCTTTACCTTTACCCATTCTTACTTCTAATGGCTTTTTAGTAATCGGTTTATCTGGAAAAATTCTTATCCAAAGCTTTCCATCACGTTTACAGTGTCGAGTAATCGTTCTACGTGCCGCCTCAATTTGACGTGCAGTAATTCGACCTCTTGCAACAGATTTTAATCCGTATTCACCAAAACTTACTGATGATCCACGAACAGCTAAACCTGTATTTCTTAGTTTATGCTGTTTACGAAATTTAGTTCTTTTAGGTTGAAGCATAATATTTCTCCTTCACCTATTTCTTAGATTTAGAATTATCTGAATTTTCTAAAGCAGGGTTCACATCGAACACTTCGCCTTTAAAAATCCAAACTTTAATGCCGATAATACCATAAGTAGTGTTTGCTTCCGCTACACCATAGTCAATATCAGCTCTTAATGTATGCAGAGGAACACGTCCCTCTCTATACCATTCGTTACGTGCAATTTCAGCACCATTTAGACGACCACCTAAATCTATCTTAATTCCTTCGGCACCTAAACGCATAGAATTTGTTACCGCTCGCTTCATTGCTCGACGATACATAATTCTTTTTTCTAATTGCTGTGCAACACTTTCAGCAACCAGTTTAGCATCTAGTTCTGGCTTTCTAATCTCTTCAACATTAATTTGAACAGGAATCGCCATCATTTTCGAAACTTCTTTACGCAAGCTATCGATATCCTCTCCTTTCTTCCCAATAACAATACCAGGGCGTGCTGAATGAATAGTGATGTGTGCATTATTAGCTTGTCTGTTTATTTGTATACGACTAACTGAAGCATGAGATAATTTTTTTTGAATATACTCACGTACAGTTAAATCTTGATACAAAAAAACTGGATAGTCTTTACTATTGGCATACCATCTAGATGTAAAATCCTTAACGATACCCAGTCTTATTCCTGTTGGATGTACCTTCTGACCCATTATACTGCCCCTACTCGAATTCTGCGACTTTAACTGTAATATGACAAGTACGCTTCAAAATATGATTGGCACGCCCTTTTGCTCTCGCTCTAAATCTTTTAAGCGTTGGCGCTTCATCAACAAATACAGTTGAAACTTTTAACTCATCAATATCAGCACTTTCATTATGCTCTGCATTTGCAATAGCTGATTCAAGTACTTTCTTTATAATCGCAGCTGCTTTTTTTGTACTAAATTTCAATACATTTAAAGCTTCTTCGACTTCTAAACCTCTTATTTGATTTGCAACTAATCTGGCTTTTTGTGCAGATAAAGGTGCATTACTTAATTTAGCTGAAACTTCCATTACACACCTATTATCTTGACTTTTTATCAGCCAAATGGCCTTTGTATGTACGAGTAGGTGCAAATTCACCTAACTTATGACCCACCATATTCTCTGAAACTAAAACAGGTATATGTTGACGACCATTATGTACAGCTATTGTCAAACCTAACATTTCAGGCGTTATCATTGATCTTCTAGACCAAGTCTTAATCGGTTTCCTACTATTACTACTGACTGCATCATCGACTTTTTTCTGTAAATGATGATCAATAAAAGGACCTTTTTTAATTGAACGTGGCACTTTATTAATTCCTCTCTAACGCTGCTTACGACGTCTAACAATCATTTTGTCAGTACGTTTGTTTTTTCTAGTTTTATACCCTTTAGTTGGCATACCCCAAGGTGACACCGGATGTCTACCTCCAGAAGTTCGTCCTTCACCACCACCATGAGGGTGATCAACAGGATTCATTACAACACCACGGACAGTAGGGCGAACACCTCTCCATCTTGATGCTCCAGCTTTACCTAGTGATCTTAAATTATGCTCAGAATTAGATACTTCACCAATAACTGCTCTACAATCCGCTAATACTTTACGCATTTCGCCAGAACGTAATCTTAAAGTTACATGAGCACCTTCTTTCGCAACTAATTGCGCTGAAGTTCCAGCACTTCTTGCTATTTGAGCTCCCTTTCCAGGTTTAAGCTCTACGCAATGAATAACAGAACCTAGTGGCATATTACGAAGCGTCATGCAATTACCTGATTTAATAGGTGCATTTTCCGAAGAAATAACGCCTTCGCCTGCCGTTACACCTTTAGGTGCAATAATATACCGTCTTTCACCATCTGCATACAAAACTAAAGCAATATTAGCTGTTCTATTTGGGTCATATTCAAGACGCTCTATCACACCTGGAATATCAACTTTATTTCTTTTGAAGTCTATAATGCGGTAACTTTGCTTATGTCCACCACCGATATGACGGGTAGTTATGCGTCCGTTATTATTTCGCCCACCACTTCTTGTTTTCTTACCAAGTAATGGTGCATAAGGTTTACCCTTATGTAAATCTTCATGTTTTATTCTTACGACAAACCTTGATCCTGGCGATGTCGGTTTTGATTTTACAATAGCCATTTATTCTACCGATTATATTCTTTAAAAATTTGTATTATGCAGGAGAAAAGTCTATATCAAATCCTGGCTTAAGCTTTACATAAGCTTTTTTCCAGTCAGATCTCTTCCCTATAAAGCGTCCAAATCTTTTAGATTTTCCTTTAACATTTAATATTTGAACTTTTTCAACTTCAACTTTAAACATTAATTCTACAGATTTTTTAACTTGTAATTTATTTGCTTCAGTCGCAACTTTAAATACAAACCTATTAGAACCCTCTGCAGCATTTGTACTCTTTTCAGAGACTACAGGTGCCTTGATTATATTTGAAAGGTTAAATTCTACACTCATAATAATTGTGCCTCAATTTCTTTCAGTGCAGCAGGTGTCACAATAACATTCTCTGCTGCAATTAACATAACGGGATTAAGTTCTTTTGCCGAAACAACATCTAAATTTATTATATTTCGTGAAGATAATAAAATATTTTCATTTATTTCTTCAGTAATAATAAGAATTCTATTTCTTCCGAACTCTTTTATTTTAGCTGCTAATTCTTTAGTCTTAGGCGTTGTCGGAATAATATCTAAGCTTGTCGTCAATCTTTTTTGACGTAGTAATTCAGATAAAATTGAACGAATTCCCGCCCGATACATTTTTTTATTAAGCTTCTGATCAAACGATCTAGGCCGCGCTGCAAATGTAGTACCACCGCCTCTCCATATAGGAGAACGTATTGTACCAGATCTAGCTCGACCCGCACCTTTTTGTTTCCAAGGCTTCGCACCACCACCACTTACATCTGATCTGTTTTTCTGAGCTTTAGTCCCAGAACGTAAGCCAGCCATAGTTTTTGTAGCTAATTGATGGATTAATGCTTCATTGTAATCTTGACCAAAAACAACCTCATTTACTTCTACTTCACCAGCAGAATCTGCACTATTAAGTGCAGGTACTTTCAAACTCATGGGTTATCCTTTATTTTTCTTTTTAACAGCAGGTGTCAATATTACATCTCCGCCTTTAGCACCAGGAACAGATCCCTTAACTAAAATAAGATTTCTTTCTTTATCAATCGAATGGATGGTTAAATTCTGAGTGGTCACAGTTTCTGCTCCCATATGCCCAGACATTTTTTTACCTTTAAAAACTCGACCTGGCGTTTGACACATACCAATAGAACCGTTTGATCTATGTGATAATGAATTACCATGAGTTGCATCTTGCATACCAAAATTATGTCTTTTGATACCCCCAGCAAACCCTTTACCTATGCTTGTCCCTTGAACATCAACATACTGTCCATCAGAAAACATATCTACTGATAATTCTGCACCTATAGAAAGCTCGGAACCCTCGCCTTCGTTCAATCTAAATTCCCACAGACCACGGCCAGCAGTCATATTTGCCGCAGCAAAATGTCCTGCCATTGCCTTATTGACTTTTGATGATTTTTTATCACCTACTGTTACTTGAACAGCACGATAACCATCAACTTCAAGACCTTTAACCTGAGTAATTCGATGTGAATCTATTTGTACGACCGTCACTGGGACTGACTCACCATTTTCACAGAAAATGCGTGTCATTCCACACTTACGACCAATTAAACCTAATGACATATAATAAACCCTCTAATTCCTAGCTTAATTAAGCTTAATTTGAACATCTACGCCTGCCGCTAGATCTAATTTCATTAGCGCATCAACAGTTTTATCAGTAGGCTCAATAATATCAAGCAGACGTTTATAAGTTCTTAATTCATATTGATCACGTGCATCTTTATTAACATGCGGTGAAGTAAGAACCGTAAAACGCTCATGCTTTGTTGGCAATGGAATAGGACCCTTAACTTGAGTCCCTGTTCGCTTCGCTGTTTCTACAATTTCGCTTGCTGATTGATCAATTAACTTATGATCAAATGATTTCAAGCGTATTCTAATTGTTTGGCTTGACATATTCTTTACTCAACAACCGTTGCAACAACACCAGCACCAACTGTACGGCCGCCTTCACGAATTGCAAAACGCAATCCATCTTCCATCGCAATAGGGCCAATCAATGTCACTTCAACTGATACATTATCACCAGGCATTACCATCTCTGTTCCTTCAGGCAATTTAACTGCACCCGTAATATCTGTTGTTCTAAAATAAAACTGCGGACGATAACCATCAAAGAAAGGCGTATGACGACCACCTTCATCTTTTGATAAAACATAGATTTCAGCAGTAAATTTTGTATGCGGGTTAATTGAACCAACGTGTGCTAGTACCTGACCACGTTCAACATCTTCACGTTTTGTTCCTCTTAACAAGATACCAACATTATCGCCAGCCTCACCTTGATCAAGTAACTTACGGAACATCTCAACACCGGTACAAGTAGTCTTAACTGTCTCTTTTAAACCAACAATCTCAATTTCTTCACCAACTTTAATAACACCACGCTCAATACGTCCTGTTACAACCGTACCACGACCTGAAATTGAAAATACATCTTCAATTGGTAATAAAAAAGCACCTTCTGTTGCTCTTTCTGGCAAAGGAATATAAGAGTCTAATGCATCAACTAGCTCAACAATTTTTTCAACATATTGTGCTTCGCCTTCTAATGCTTTTAAAGCCGACCCAACAATAATAGGTGTATCATCACCTGGAAATTCATACTGGTCTAATAACTCACGCAGCTCCATTTCAACTAACTCAAGCATTTCAGCATAATCTTCGGTATCTGAACCACCGCAATCTTCAGCTAAAATATCTGCTTTATTTAAAAAGACAACAATATAAGGTACGCCAACTTGTTTTGATAACAAGATATGCTCTCTTGTTTGAGGCATAGGACCATCTGTTGCACCACAAACTAAAATAGCACCATCCATTTGTGCAGCACCGGTAATCATGTTCTTAACATAATCAGCATGGCCTGGACAATCTACATGTGCATAATGACGTGAGTCTGATTCGTATTCCACATGTGATGTTGCAATTGTAATACCACGTTCACGCTCTTCCGGTGCATTATCAATTTGATCAAAGGCTTTTACTTCTCCACCTTGTATCTCAGACATAACTTTTGTTAATGCCGCAGTTAAAGTTGTTTTACCATGATCAACATGCCCAATTGTACCAACGTTTACATGTGGTTTATTACGTTCAAATTTTTCTTTAGCCATTAGCCCATACCTTTAATTTAAATTCAATTCTTATGAAGTTTTTTCAATAATTGCACTTGCAATATTTGCAGGTGTTTCATTATATTTTTCAAATTGCATACTGTAAGTAGCACGCCCTTGAGTTGCTGAACGCAGATTAGTTGAATAACCAAACATTTCAGCTAACGGCACTTCGCAGTTAATTGTTTTACCTGTCGGCACGTCGTCCATCCCTAAAACGATACCTCTGCGCCGATTTACATCACCTACTACGTCTCCCATATAATTCTCAGGAGTCATTATTTCTACTTTCATAATAGGCTCAAGCAATACAGGGGTTGCTTGCTGAGATCCCTCACGAAAAGCCATAGAACCTGCGATAGAAAATGCCATTTCACTCGAATCAACGTCATGATATGAACCATCCACTAAGGTTACTTTGATGTCAACAACAGGATAGCCTGCCAAAACACCATTTTTCATTTGCTCTTGTATTCCTCTATCAACAGCTGGAATATATTCTTTTGGTATCGTAGTACCTTCTATTTCATTGACAAATTCATAACCAAATCCATCTTTCATAGGTTCTATCTTTATTCTAACATGTCCGTATTGAGCTTTACCAGCCCCGACCACTGCATCTCGAATAAATTTGGCTTCTTGCTCTACTGGGAACTTAAGCGATTCCCGATAAGAAACCTCGGGGTTACCCTCATTCAGGCCAACACTAAATTCTCTTTTCATCCGATCAACAATAATTTCAAGATGCAATTCACCCATTCCTGAAATAATCACTTGACCCGACTCACTATCATTCGCAACACAAAAAGAAGGATCTTCTTTTGAAAGACGATCTAAAGCCCCTGCCATTTTATCTTGGTCTGCTTTAGTTTTCGCTTCGACAGCAATAGAAATAACAGGTTCAGGAAAATCCATTTTTTCCAAAATAATTTTTGATTTTTCATCGCAAAGCGTATCGCCGGTTACGACATCTTTAAACCCAATTGCAGCAACAATGTCACCCGCTCTTACTTCAGATACTTCTTCACGACTATTCGCATGCATTTGCAATAAACGTCCAACACGCTCACGCTTACCCTTCAATACGTTATAAACAACACTTCCTGACGATAAAACGCCTGAATAAACACGAAAAAAAGTTAACACGCCCACGAATGGGTCCGTTGCAACTTTAAATGCTAACGCAGCAAAAGGCTCTTCGTCGCTCGAAAGGCGTTCAATACTTTTACCCTCAATAGATTCGCCTTTAACAGCTTTTACATCTAATGGAGAAGGTAAAAAATCAACAATGCCATCTAAAACATTTTGCACGCCTTTATTTTTAAAAGCACTACCGCAATAAACAGGTGATATTTCATTAGCAATCGTACGAATCCTAATGCCTTGTTTAATCTCAGTCAGCGTCAACTCACCTTCTTCAAGGTATTTATCCATCAACTCATCATTTGCATCCGCTGCACTCTCTAGTATTTTCTCTCGCGATTCCAATGCCAGTGTTTGAAGTTCTTCTGGAATATCTTCTTCAAAAAATTCCATACCCATATCAGCATCATGCCAATAAATAGCTTTCATTTTTAATAAATCGATAACACCAGAAAACGTATCTTCTGAACCGATAGGTATTTGCATTGCCACAGGATTTCCTGCTAACCGCTCAACAATCTGCTCTAAGACTCTAAAATAATCAGCCCCTGTACGATCCATTTTATTAATAAAAATGATTCTAGGCACTTCATATTTATTTGCTTGTCGCCAAACTGTTTCCGATTGAGGTTCAACACCCCCTACAGCACAAAATACAGCACAGGCACCATCTAAAATACGCAAAGAGCGCTCAACTTCTATTGTAAAATCGACATGCCCGGGCGTATCGATAATATTAATACGATGTTGAGCATAATCTTTTGACATTCCTTGCCAAAAACAAGTTGTTGCAGCAGAGGTAATCGTAATACCTCGTTCCTGCTCTTGTTCCATCCAGTCCATAACAGCAGAACCATCATGAACCTCACCAATTTTATGAGAGACACCTGTATAATACAATATACGCTCAGTTGTTGTGGTTTTACCCGCATCAATGTGAGCCATAATACCTATATTACGATATTGCTCAATAGGTGTTACACGTGCCACGCTATAAAATCCTGTTAATTATTTTTATATCTAACAAACTACCAACGATAATGCGAGAACGCTTTATTCGCATCAGCCATTCTATGCGTATCTTCACGCTTTTTAGATGCTGATCCGCGACTTTCCATCGCATCCATCATTTCGCCAGCTAATTTAAGTGGCATATTTTTTTCATTACGCTTACGTGCTGCTTCAATAATCCATCGCATTGCTAACGCCACACGACGAGAAGGTCTCACTTCTACTGGCACTTGGTACGTTGCACCACCGACTCTTCTTGATTTTACTTCCACTTTTGGTTGAATATTTTCTAACGCTTTAGAAAATACTTCTAGTGGTTCTGCATTACCTTTTGCTTCGATAGCTTCTAACGCACCGTAAACAATTTTTTCAGAAACAGATTTCTTGCCATCTACCATAACCATATTCATAAATTTAGTTAAAGTAATGCTATTATATCTTGGATCAGGTAAAACCGTTCTTTTGACTGCCGCTCTTCTTCTTGACATTTAATTCACCAATTATTTCTTAGGTTTTTTTGTGCCGTACTTAGAACGACCACTCTTACGACTATCTACACCTGAAGTATCTAAACTTCCTCGGACAACGTGATATCTAACACCAGGTAAATCCTTGACCCGTCCACCACGAATTAATACAACGGAATGCTCTTGTAAATTATGACCTTCACCACCAATGTAGCTACTTACTTCGGCGCCATTCGTTAGTCTAACTCTCGCAACTTTACGTAAGGCTGAATTAGGTTTTTTAGGTGTAGTCGTATAAACACGTGTACAAACACCTCGTCTTTGAGGGCAAGCCTCAAGTGCAGGCACATTACTTTTTTCTATCTTTCTTACACGCGGCTTACGAACCAGCTGGTTAATAGTAGCCATAAATTAAATTACTCCGTCTTACATTTTTGATCAGTGCACCAAAAATGCACCCTAAGTTATGATAACTCTATTGAACGAGACATTTTATTATCTCGCTCATTTTAAGTCAAGTATTTTATTACTCTGCGTTCAAGGCTTGCTTTAAAGCCTCTTCCGTTTTTGCATTTACATCCTCAGCAGTCTCTTCTACTGCTGCAAAATTTTCTGCGTCAATAGCCGCTTGTTTTTTTCTTCTTTTTTCATGATAGGCAAGTCCTGTTCCTGCAGGTATTAGACGCCCTACAATTACATTTTCTTTAAGCCCATGCAGCCCATCTTTCAAGCCTCTTACAGCCGCATCTGTTAATACGCGCGTTGTTTCTTGAAAAGAGGCTGCTGAGAAAAATGATTCCGTTGCTAGTGATGCTTTGGTAATCCCTAATAAGATAGGATCAAAACTTACCGGCACTTTACCTGATTTCTCTAATTTATCATTTAACTCTTTAACAGCCGCACGTTCTACCTGATCCCCTTTAGTATAAGAACTATCACCTGCCGCTGTCACTTCAACTTTGCGTAACATTTGACGAATAATGGCTTCAATATGCTTATCATTAATTTTCACCCCTTGTAAACGATAAACATCTTGAATTTCTTTGACTAAATAAGTAGTTAGCTCAGTAACACCTCGTAATCGTAAAATATCATGAGGTGTTAACTCACCTTCTGCAATGGTTTCACCTTTATCAACAAATTCCCCTTCAAATACCGTAATATGACGCCATTTCGGTACTAAAGTTTCAAAAGTTTCGCCATCAGCAGCTGTAATAACAATACGTTGCTTACCTTTAGTTTCCTTACCAAAAGAAATAACCCCTGTTGCTTCCGCTAAAATCGCAGGATCTTTAGTTTTTCTTGCTTCAAATAAATCAGCAACACGCGGTAGACCCCCTGTAATATCACGGGTTTTACTTGATTCTTGAGGAATTCTCGCTAATACATCCCCTTTCTGCAATTCCATGCCATCTTTTACCGCAACAATAGAGTTCGCAGGTAAAATATATTGCACTGTCATATCAGTATTTGGTAAATACAAGTCCTCACCTTCTGGTGAAATTAATTTTACTAATGGACGTAAATTTTTACCTGCACTCACACGCTGCTTAGGATCAATAACCGTAATAGAACTCACACCTGTGACAGAGTCGGATACTTCTTGTACCGTAACCCCAGCGTGAAAATCTTCTAGCTTAACTATCCCAGCAACCTCCGCAACAATAGGATGTACATGCGGATCCCACGTGACAACAATATCACCCGATTCCACTTCACTACCATCCTTACAGGTCAGTTCTGAACCATAAGGAATTTTATATTTTTCTTTTTCACGACCGTATTCATCCATCACGCCCACTTCACCGGAACGCGATACCGCCACTAAATTACCTTCGCGATTCTCAATGGTTTTTAAATTATGTAATTTAATCGAACCTTTTGATTTCACTTGCACATTACTAATAGCAACTTGACGCGAAGCAGCTCCCCCAATATGGAAAGTACGCATTGTTAACTGTGTTCCCGGCTCTCCAATAGATTGTGCAGCAATAACACCTACCGCCTCACCACTATTAACCAGATGACCTCGACCTAAATCACGTCCATAACATTTTGCACAAACACCATGGCGATTATCACAGGTAATCATAGAGCGTACAAAAACATCATCAATACTATGGTTTTCTATTGCTGCAACATAATGCTCGTCTAGCATTGTACTATCAGGCACAACGACATCGCCCGCAGCATTCAACACGTCACCAATGACAACACGCCCTAAGACACGTTCAGCTAATGTTTCAACAACATCACCACCCTCAATAATTGGTGTCATAGCCATACCATTACTGGTACCACAATCTATACCATTAATGACTAAATCTTGAGCAACATCCACTAAACGACGGGTTAAATAACCTGAATTCGCCGTTTTTAACGCGGTATCAGCTAAACCTTTACGTGCTCCATGTGTAGAAATAAAGTACTGTAAAACATCTAAACCTTCACGGAAATTCGCTGTAATCGGCGTTTCAATGATAGAGCCATCAGGTTTTGCCATTAAACCCCGCATTCCTGCAAGTTGTCTAATTTGAGCGGCTGAACCCCTCGCTCCTGATTCCGCCATCATAAAAATTGAATTAAATGATTTTTGTTTTAAAACAGTGCCATCTTCATCAATGACTTCATCAGTCCCCAAGGCATCCATCATCACTTTAGCTACTTTTTCATTAGCATGTGACCAAATATCAACAACCTTGTTATAACGCTCACCATCGGTTACTAAACCCGAATCATATTGTTCTTGTATTTCAAAAACTTCTTTTTCTGATGCCGCTAAAATGTCTGCTTTTTCTGCAGGAATTTCCATATCATTAATACCAAATGATATCCCTGAACGCGTTGCGTATTTAAACCCTAAATACATAATTTGATCAGCCAATACCACCGTTGATTTATTCCCTAAATAACGATAACTATAATTTAATAATCGTGAAATATTCTTTTTCGTCATATCACAATTAACAATTTCGAATGGTATTCCTTCCGGTAAAACATCCCAAATTAATGCACGTCCAACTGTGGTTTCAATTCGTGTCGTTTTTTCTTCTTGTGTGCCTTGATCATTTTTTACTTTTTCTGTAATTCTAACCAATACTTTTGATTGTAGCTCTACAGACTTTGACTCTAAAGCTCTGTGCACTTCATCTACATTCACAAAAATCGAACCATCGCCTTTTGCTTTTAATTTTTCACGACTAATATAATAAAGTCCTAATACCACATCCTGAGATGGATTAATAATAGGTTCACCATTTGCAGGTGATAAAATATTATTGGTCGCCATCATTAGAATACGTGATTCTAACTGGGCTTCAATAGATAACGGTACATGCACCGCCATTTGATCGCCATCAAAATCCGCATTAAAGGCACTACATACTAAAGGATGCAAATTAATCGCTTTACCTTCAATCAAAGTAGGCTCAAACGCTTGCACACCTAATCTATGTAATGTCGGGGCTCTATTTAATAAGATAGGATGCTCTCTAACAACCTCTTCCAGAATATCCCAGACTTCAGCCCCTTCATTTTCCACCATTTTCTTAGCGGCTTTAATGGTTGTTGCCAAACCACGAAGCTGTAACTTGCTAAAAATAAACGGTTTAAAAAGCTCTAACGCCATTTTCTTAGGTAAACCACATTGATGCAACTTCAATGTTGGCCCTACAACAATCACCGAACGTCCTGAATAATCGACTCGTTTACCCAGTAAATTTTGTCTAAAACGCCCTTGCTTACCTTTAATCATGTCAGCAAGTGATTTTAGAGGACGGCGATTAGTGCCTGTAATCGCACGACCGCGACGGCCATTATCTAATAACGCATCCACTGACTCCTGTAACATTCTTTTTTCATTACGAATGATAATATCAGGGGCACTTAATTCTAATAAACGATGTAAACGATTATTACGATTAATCACACGACGGTACAAATCATTTAAATCAGACGTTGCAAAACGTCCACCATCCAGCGGCACTAAAGGTCTTAATTCAGGCGGCAAAACCGGTAGAACATTCATCACCATCCATTCAGGACGGTTAGTCGAGCCTAATAAAGATTCTAAAACTTTTAAACGTTTAGAAAATTTCTTAATCTTTGTTTCTGAGTTAGTGCTATTAATATCTTCTCTTAATTGGTCAACTTCACCTTTAATATCAATATCTTTTAATAGCACATAAATGGCTTCAGCACCCATTTTGGCAACAAACTCATCACCATATTCTTCAATGGCATCTAAATATTCTTCATCTGTGAGCAATTTTTTTCTTTCTAATGGCGTCATGCCTTCATCAAGTACCACAAACGATTCAAAATATAATACCCG
>ENA-ORXI01000390-ORXI01000390.1-sediment-metagenome-genome-assembly--contig:-NODE-390-length-36480-cov-4.096998_pt1 | contig 36480 bp, 34 predicted proteins | sample MGYA00237861_ERZ511468 | MGnify/ENA primary metagenome ERZ511468 (study PRJEB26299, sample SAMN06266213) | sediment metagenome | isolation source: Hudson Canyon methane seep mesocosm | place: USA:Hudson... | reverse complement strand
AGGAAATGTAAAGCCTAGGCTTTTTAGGTTAAGGAATGAAAAGTCTTTAATTAATAATATGGGGTTTAATAACAAAGGCATAGAACATGCTGTTTTAAGAATAAAAAATTCTAAGTCTAAAACTGTTATAGGTTTAAGTATCGGGAAAAACCAGGATACACCTCTAAGAAAAGCTTTAGAAGATTATCTTTTTTGTTTAGAGAAAGCCTACCCAGTTTGTGACTATGTTGCTGTAAATATTTCATCACCTAATACCAAAGATTTAAGAAAGCTTGAAAGCGAGGAGTACTTCTCTAGCTTAATTACTACTCTCAAGAAACGTCAGGAAGCCTATTCCAAAGAACTAGGTTATAAGCCGATAGTTTTAAAACTGTCTCCAGATCTCCAAGATCGAGATTTAGAAATAATTTGCAAAGAGATTCTAGATAAAGATATAGATGGAATTATTTGCACTAATACTACTATCGCTCACAATCATAATTACCAAGGAGGTTTAAGCGGTGAACAACTATTTGATATCTCCAATAGAAGCCTTATATCATTTAGAAGTTTTTTAGGATCCTCTTTTCCAATAATCGCTTCCGGAGGAGTTATGAGTCGCCATCATTTTGAGAAGAAATTAGAGCTTGGAGCTGACCTTGTTCAAGTCTACACAGGGATGATCTATAAAGGACCTGCTTTGATTAAAGAGATATTAAATTCTTAAACCTCTAAAAAAATAATTTCATAAAAACTTGACAGAGTTACCCTTTCTAATCTTTATACTAAAAAGGAAATAAATTTTATTATGAACTCTGTTGTAGTAGTTGAGTCTCCAGCTAAAGCTAAAACCATTGAAGGTTATCTGGGTGATTCTTATAGTGTTATAGCTTCATTTGGCCATGTTCGAGATATGGCAGATAAAGATGGAGCAGTCATTCCTGGAGCTTGGTCAGATATTAAATGGTCTTTAAACAAGAAAGGCAAAGAACAAGTTAAAGAAGTTTTAAGCCTCCTTAAGAAAGCTGATCACTTAATATTAGCAACAGACCCTGATAGGGAAGGAGAGGCTATAGCTTGGCACATATATGAACTACTGAATGAAAAAGGTGCCATACAAGACATTAAGGTAAGTAGAGCGGTTTTCAATTCAATAACAAAAAGTTCTGTTCTTAAGGCTATTGAGAAACCTAGAGCCATTGATCAAGATTTAGTGGATGCTTATTTAGCAAGAAGGATTTTAGATCATTTAATAGGTTTCAAAGTTTCACCCTTATTATGGCGCCATGTTTCTAGAGCCAAATCTGCTGGGAGAGTCCAATCTCCAACTTTAAGGATTATTTGTGAAAAAGAAGATGAGAGAGATGCGCATGTAGCAGAAGAATTCTGGCCCCTTAAAGCAACCTTTACTTTTGAAGAATCACAATTTGATGCTGATTTAGTTTCTATAAATGATAGAAATCTAAGTAAAGATCAATTAAATAATGAAGAAGAAGTAAATCAGGTTATAAAAGAACTAGATGAATGTTCATTTTTGCTTTCTGAGGTAGAAACAAAACCTCAATCAAGTTCTCCAAAACCTCCTTTTAGAACCGCTACACTGCAAATGGCTGCTTCTAGTTCTTTGGGGTTTGGTGGAGAACGCACTATGAATGTCGCACAGAAACTTTATCAAAATGGCTTGATAACTTATTTAAGAACTGACAGCAATTCAATTAGTTCCGAACCAAATGAAGAAGATCCCTTTTCAGAAGAGAACCCTGGACCAGCTCCTTTGCATGAGATAAGGAATTTAATTTCAGATAAATTTGGCAATTCATATCTTTCTGAAAAAATTAGAGTCTATAAAGGTAAGGTTGTAAATTCACAGGAAGCGCACGAAGCTATTAGGCCCACTGATATTTTTACAAGCCCTAATGAAGTTAGTCTTAGTAATGATGAAGAAAAGTTGTATACATTAATCTGGAACAGGACAGTAGCAAGCCAGATGGTTAATTCTAGATATGAAAGGAAAATTCTTACAATAGAGTCTTCTGATAAGAAGTACACTTTTAAAGCCTCTTCTAGAAAGAATTTATTTTTAGGTTTTGAGACCTTAACGAACGAAGGAGAAGAAACTGAATTCCAATTTCCTGAAAATTTAGTTAGAGGTTTAAACTTAGAACTAACTTCGAAGGATGTAGAGAAGAAATTCTCCAAACCTCCAAATAGGTTTTCTGAAGCTTCTCTAATTAAAAGAATGGAAGAAGAGGGAATTGGGAGACCCTCTACATATGCAACTATAGTAAAAGGCCTTAGAGATAAGAAATATACATATGGGTCTAAGTCTATTGCTCCTTCAGATTTAGGAAGAATTTTAACTTCTTATTTAAAGAGTGTTTTTAAAGATTTCTTTATTGAAACCAAATTCACCGCAAAGATGGAATCTAATTTAGATGAAATAGCGTCAGGTAATAAATCATGGCAGTCAGTTCTAGATAAGTTTTGGGTTGATTTACAGCAGTACCTGAATAAAAAAATAAATGAAATAGAGATAAGCAATAAAGATGAATTTAAGACTAGACAGGTTTTAGATCTATTAAATGAAGAGTTGCATGATGTTATCTTTCCAAAAACTAAAGATGGCTTGATTTCAAAAGAGTGTCCTAAATGCTCTGAAGAGATAAGCCTGAAATCCGGAGCTTGGGGTTATTTTGTTGGTTGCGCCAAATGTAAGTGGACTAAGAAGCCTTTTGATTTTCAAACCAAGTGGGAAACGTACCAAGAATTACCTAAAGACCTTGGAGTGCATCCAGATTTGAACGAAATAATATTTGCAGACATGACGATAAATGGTCCATGTGTTTGGACCATGAAAGAAGAGAAGAAGATTTTTGGAACACCAGATGATGATGAATTTATTCTAGACATAGGACTGAATAGGGCCATCGAACTTATTGAACGTAGCAATGCAGAAAATATCCTCTTCGCTGAAATTAATACCGGGTTACCTATAACTCTAAAGAACGGTAGGTTCGGAGAATATACAGAATATGATGGTTTCAATAAAGCCACAAAACTTAAGCCCGAAGATAAAGCTCCTAGCCCAAAAGTTTCATATTATGAACCTCATACAATTGATTATGAAAGTGAATCTGGAAGAAGGCATGTTTTAGATTCTTTAAGAATAATAGGTTTTGTATATTACAAAGATGGAACAGTAAAACCTGTAGGGATTAAGATTAGAAAGCCGGGCAAAGCGTTTAAGTTTGTTAAGAATCTAAAAATAGGAGATCAAGAAACTGAAGTGCCTTCAGATTGGTATAAATTAGAAAAGGATCAGCAGTCTTTTATTGTCAATGAAACTTTACAGTTGAAAGAAGGGGATGAGTTCAAGTATTTAGAAGATTGCGAGTTAATTTAGGACAGATTTCTCAATAAACCAACGCAAGTACCTTCAAAGTTTAATTCATCAACAGAAGGGTTAACTTTTATATCAGAGTAATTCTCATTTTCTGCCTTTAAAATAACTTCTTCTAAAGATAATTTCTTAAGTGTCTTAACAGTCACCTCGTCGTTAATCCTTGCAACGACTACTGAGCCTACTTTTATATCATTTGTTTTTTTTACGCCAATTAGATCCTCTTCAAAAATACCAACATCAACCATGCTGTCTCCCTTGACCCTTAAATAATAGTCAACGTTTTCCGACAACAGACTTTGGGAAGCTGGTATTCTTTTTTCAATATTTTCTTGAGCTAGTATAGGCCCACCAGCAGCCACCAATCCAATAACAGGTATCCCTTTCTCTTCTTCATTTAAGACAATACCTCTCGATGCTCCTGCGAGAATTGAGATAAAACCTTTTTTTTCAATAGCTCTTAGATGTTGTTCGGCGGCATTATGAGATTTAAAACCCAGAGTCCTAGAAATATCAGCTCTTGTGGGAGGAAAACCTTTATCCTTTAAATGACTTTTGATAAGTTCTAATATCTCTCTTTGCCGTGAAGTTAAGTCTTTCATATGTGCTCCAAAACTTTATTACTGTAATTATATACAGTAAAATGGTGAAAACTCAAATTTATGTTAGTAATAGGTATTACCTCTAGAGCGCTATTTGATCTTGATGACAGCCATAAGGTCTTTGAAGAACAAGGATTAGAGGCCTATAGGGAATATCAAATTTCAAAAGAAAATGACGCTCTTAATCCTGGACAGGCTTTTCCTTTGGTCACGAAATTATTAGATTTAAACAAACATTTAGGCCAAGAAAAATCTGTTGAGGTGGTTTTGCTTAGTAGAAATTCAGCTGATACAGGCTTAAGAATCTTTAATTCTATAGAACATCATAATCTTGATATTAAAAGAGCAGCTTTTTGTGGGGGTAATAGTCCTCACACTTATGCAAAATCTTTTGGTGCACACTTATTTCTTTCTACAGAATTTTCAGATTGTAAATTAGCTCTCCAAAGCGGGGTCGCAGCTGCAAGAATAATTCCTACCGGAATACCAAAAACAAGAGACAGTCAACTCAAGGTAGCCTTTGATGGAGATGCGGTAATTTTTTCTGAAGAATCTCAAGAAATTTATGATTCTCAAGGTTTAGACGCTTTTGACAAGAACGAAAAAACTTTGGCAAAAAGACCTCTTCTCGGAGGTCCTTTTAAACCTTTCCTTTCAGAACTACATAGACTTCAAAATTTATTTCCCCAATCTGAGTGTCCAATGAGAATAGCTTTAGTTACTGCTAGATCAGCCCCTTCTCACGAAAGAGTTATTAGAACTTTAAGGGAATGGAAAATAAGAATCGATGAGAGTTTATTTTTAGGGGGATTGCAAAAGGTAGATTTTTTAAAAGTCTATCAGGCGGACATTTTCTTTGATGATCAAGAAGAGAATTGCGATCTGACCAGTGAAGAAATACCTACTGGGCATGTAGTTAATCTTAAGCCTTAGACTTCAAATTTTTAATAAAGGGTATAGAATTCGATTTCGCAACTTTTTTACCACTAAAAAATTTTAACTTATGGAATATGTTTGTCTCGATCTGGAAGGGGTGCTAATCCCAGAAATTTGGTCTGAAGTTGCTAAATTTACTGGAGAAGATAAATTCAATTTAACCACTCAAGATATTAAAGATTATTCTGAACTAATGGATATGAGAATGGGGCTTGTCGAAGCGATGGATATTTCTATAAGTGACATACAAGCAGTCGTACATAAAATGGAACCATTCGAAGGGGCCAAGGAATTTATGGATTGGGCAAGAGATAATTTTCAAGTAACCATCGTTTCAGATACCTTTTATCAATTAGCTTGGCCTTTGATAAAAAAACTGGGAACACCTTCAATTATTTGTCATCATCTAGAAATTGAAGGAGAAAAGCTGAAGGGTTATTCTTTAAGACAACTTGAAAACAAAAAAAGAGTAGTTCAGACTTTCAAGGCTTTAAAATATAGAGTTTTTGCTGCTGGTGATTCTTATAATGATATTCAAATGTTAACTGAAGCAGATTTAGGAGTTTTCTTCCAGGCTCCGGAGCACATAAAGAATGAATTTCCAAAAATTAATTGTGTTGAGAACTATGTAGAATTAAAAAAAGTTTTTTCTAATGCATCTGAGTTTGTTGCATTAAGTTAGAAAAGCTAATGAATAAAAATATTTCTCAAGGTAAAAAACTAAGAAAGACCATTGCTGAGAATGTTCCCTTACAAATTGTTGGAACTGTGAATGCTTACTCTTCACTTTTAGCAGAAAAAAAAGGTCACAAAGCTATTTATCTTTCTGGCGGAGGAGTGGCAGCTTCCAGTATGGGTATTCCTGATTTAGGCATAACGACATTACAAGATGTATTAATAGATGTTAGAAGAATTACAGATGTATGCGGTTTACCACTCATTGTTGATGCTGATACTGGATGGGGGGGCGCTTTTAATATTTCAAGAATGGTTAAGAGCATGATTTCTTCAGGAGCAGCATGTATTCATATCGAAGATCAAGTGGAACAGAAAAGATGTGGTCATAGGCCAAATAAGGAACTTGTTTCTGCAACAGAAATGCAAAATAGAATAAAGGCAGCTGTTGATGCCAAAACTGACTCTGATTTTATGATAATGGCTAGAACGGATGCCATTGCCAATGAAGGATTAAACTCTGCACTAGATAGGGCCATTTCCTATGTTGAAGCTGGAGCAGATGCGATATTTACGGAAGCGGTAACCGAGATTGACCAATATAAGAAATTTTCTGAAAATTTAAATGTTCCGATACTGGCTAATATTACTGAATTTGGAAAAACTCCTTTATTCTCAAAAAAAGAATTGAAAGAAGCTGGCATAGACATGATTTTATATCCCTTGTCTGCTTTCAGGGCTATGAGCAAGGCGGCTGAAGAAGTCTATTCAGAGATATTAGAGAAAGGCACGCAAGAGTCCTTAATTGATAAAATGCAAACCAGAGATGAACTTTATGAAGTTCTCGATTATCATACTTTTGAAAAGAAACTTGATGATCTATTTAATGAGTAGTCAAGGGAACTAATATGGCAGAGAAGAAACTAGAAGGAGCAGGATTAAGAGGCCAAGTAGCTGGTCACACCGCCCTTTCTACTGTAGGAAAGGCAGGAAAAGGTCTTACCTACAGGGGTTACGCAATTGAAGAGTTAGCAGAAAAAGCTACTTTTGAAGAAGTAGCCTATATGCTTTTGTATGGCCATCTTCCCAATCAGTCTGAATATGATAATTATTCAGACAAATTGAAATCTTATAGAAAACTTCCAGATGAATTAAAAGAAGTATTGCAAAGAATTCCAAAGAGTACTCACCCCATGGATGTAATGAGAACTGGAAGTTCTATGTTGGGGAATTTAGAACCAGAAGGAGACTTCTCTAACCAAAATGAAACTGCAGACCGGATCTTAGCTGCAATGCCTTCAATCATAACTTATTGGTATCGTTACTCTCACGAAGGAGAAAATATAGAAACAGAAACAGACCATCCTACAATGGGGGGTCAATTTTTATCTTTACTAACTGGAAAAGAACCTAGTGAAGAACATGCCAGATTCTTAGATGTTTCATTGATTCTTTATGCTGAACACGGGTTCAATGCTTCTACTTTTACAGCCAGAATATGTGCCTCAACCCTTTCTGATATGCATTCTTGTGTTACTGGGGCCATTGGTACCTTAAGAGGACCACTGCATGGAGGTGCTAATGAAGCTGCTATGGCCACAATAGAAAAATTTTCTTCAAGAAATTCTGCGAATGAAGGCATCAAAGAAATGCTGTCAAACAAAGAGAAAATCATGGGATTTGGACATGCTGTTTATACGAATGAAGATCCAAGAAATAAGATTGTTAAAGCTTGGGCAAAGAGATTGGGTGAATCAAGTGGAGATAGCCTTCTGTATGAGGTATCTGAAGAAGTTGAGAAAGTCATGGCAGAAGAGAAAGATTTGTTTGCTAACACAGATTTTTACATGGCTTCAGCGTATCACTATCTAGGTATTCCTACTCCAATCTTCACCCCTCTTTTTGTGATTGGTAGGACTTCAGGATGGACAGCAAATGTAATGGAACAAAGAGCAGACAATAGAATAATTCGACCCAGTGAAGAATATACAGGCCCAGATAAGTCAGAGTGGGTCGATATGTCAGATCGTTAATTAATTAAGGAAAATTATATGACTGGAAACGTTGACTCTAACGTTAGACCTGATCCAGATCAGGTACTGGTTAAGATTGCTGATTACGCCCTTAACAAAACCATAGAAAGCGAAGAAGCCTTAACCACAGCCAGATACTGTTTAATGGATACTTTAGGCTGTGGCCTGTTGGCATTAACTTTTGATGACTGTAAAGATTTATTAGGACCTTATGTAGAAAATACGAAGGTACCGAATGGAGTTAGAGTACCAGGAACTAAACATGTACTTGATCCAGTAAAAGGAGCTTGGGATATAGGTGCAATTATTCGATGGCTAGATTTTAATGACACTTGGTTGGCAGCGGAGTGGGGACACCCATCAGATAATCTGGGTGGAATATTGTCTGCTTCCGATTTTATTTCTCAACGGAATATTGCTTCAGGAAAAGCAGGTTTAACAATGCACGATGTTTTGATAAGCATGATAAAAGCCCATGAGATCCAGGGAGTGCTTGCTTTAGAAAACAGCTTTAATAGGGTGGGATTGGACCATGTGGTGTTAGTAAAGATAGCTTCAACGGCTGTTATTTCATCTTTATTTGGACTATCTAAGGAACAAACAATTAATGCACTTTCTCAGGCCTTCGTAGATGGGCAAAGTTTACGGACTTATCGACATGCACCCAATGCAGGACCCAGGAAGTCATGGGCAGCTGGGGATGCTACCAGTCGGGCTCTTCAATTAGTCCTTTTGACCATGAAAGGCCAAACAGGTTATCCAAGTGCAATAAGTGCTCCAACTTGGGGGTTTCAAGATGTGCTCTTTAAAGGAAAAGAATTAAGACTGCCTCAAGAATTTGATTCTTACGTAATGGAGAATATTTTATTTAAGATCTCTTATCCAGCTGAATTTCACGCTCAAACTGCAGTGGAGGCAGCTGTTATTCTTCACCCAGAAACTAAAGATAAGGGATTTAATAACATTGATAAGATTGTCATTACTACTCATGAATCTGCAATCAGAATTATAAGCAAGGAAGGTAAACTCAATAACCCTGCTGACAGGGATCACTGCATTCAATACATGACAGCAATAGGTTTATTAAAAGGTAATTTGGTAGCCGAAGATTATGAAGATGATGTTGCTTCAGACTCTCTGATAGATTCTTTAAGAAGTAAAATGGTTATAGAAGAAGATCCTAGATACAGCAAAGAGTATCTCGAAGCTGACAAGAGATCTATTGCTAATGCAATTCAAATCTACTTTTCAGATGGAAGTTCTTCAGACAAGGTCGAAGTTGAATATCCTATTGGTCATAAAAGGAGAAGAAAAGAGGGTATTCCTGTTTTAATAGAAAAGTTTAAGACCAATCTTGCTACTCAGTTCTCAAATTCTAGATCAGATGAAATCAATAGCCTTTGTTTGGATCAATCAACTCTAGAGAAAACTGTGGTTTCTGATTTTATGAATCTTCTGGTAGCGGAATAGTGATTCTGGATTCTACATTCTCATCCTCATTGAAAGTACTGAAGAAAGTATCTTTTAATTTTTCTGCAGCATACAAATCCATTTGGTCATCAAAGTGAGGAGACGAGCTGTCTTGTGTAGCGCTACCGTATTGATGAATACTCTCAGACTTTAAATTTCCATTTTTGTTCCATTCGACGTAAATATACAAGCCATCTCCACCTTGGGCTTTCAGATAACCTTCTTTTTGTTGTCTTCCGTAGATAGCTCTTAAGGTGTCAGGACCTCCTTGCACAGAAATTTTCTTATTCCCTCTTACAAGAAAGTTTCTTTCTGACCAAAGAGGATCTAACCGTCCGTAGATTTTATTTATCTGCTCTACACATTCTCTAAATACCGTTTCAACAGGAGGTGGGGATCTCTGCCCTTGTTCAGCAAGCCATTCAGGGCTTATTGTACATACTCCTAAGGCGGCTGATCTGTTGTTAAAATCAGTTTTTAAATCCCAATCTTTTACTATTCTTTGAGCATCTATTAAGTCTTTTTCTTCAAAGTTTATTTCAAAAATCTGTTCAAGATATTTATAAGCTCTTGAATTTCTTGAATAAGAATTATCAAACTTAATTTTTTTAAATTTCTCTTCTGAGACATATTCTGTTTCTGAAAATAATTCGAGTCCTCTATTTGCTCTATTTGTCATTCTTGTCTGTAAACCCAAAGTAGAAGAATAGTCAGAGGGAGATAAATTACTTTCCTCAGACGTGACTTTAAAGGGATCTTGATTAGTACTAATTAACCAACCTGATTTTGGGTTTATTAATAGAGGTATACCTTTTAAAGGAACTATCTCATTCCAAACAAGAGAAGATTTAGTACCATCAACGGGTTGGGTCCAATCAATTCCTTCTTTTCTATTCGGAGAAGAAGAATTGTGTAAAAAAATGATATTAGATTCTTTATCTGCATAAACTGCATTAAAAGAAACTATTGATCTGAGTTTCATTGCATCTAACCAATCTTTCTTATTTTTTGATTTATTTAACCTATACCATTGTTCAACTTGTTTGATATCTTCCATTCCGCTAAAACGTATGGCATAAATACCGTGATCTGTTTCTAATACTGGACCATGAATTGAATATTTAGTTTCTCTATTAAAAGTCCACCAAAAAGGGCCCCATAATTTTATTGGTAACTTAAGGTTCTTCTTTTTAAAAGGAACCCACTTACCATCTAACCAATATTCATTATCATCTTCGGGATTTACTTTAAGTAAAAAAGAATCCGAAAGGTCAGGTTTATTTACAGTAAATCCCCATCCTACATTTTCATTAAAACCAACAAAAATAAATGGAGACCCTGGAAAAACTCCACCCATCATATTCCAGCCTTCCTCACTTTTTACATGAGCTTCATACCAAGCTACTGGCCCCTCTAGAGGTTGATGAGAATTAATCATCAGGCGGGTGCTTCCATCACCAGTTTTATTCGGATTTGCAGAAAATGCGTTTGAGCCGAGAACCAAGTCCTGCCATTCAAGAAGGTTTGATCTGTATTCAGCTGTTTCTTTATCAGCTAGCCCTTTTCCGCTTTGTAGCTTCTCTATGGAGCTAATGACTCCAGAGAAGAAGAGATTTTGTAAGGAGAAACCAACAACAATATCTTCTTTGGTAATAGGAAAATCTTTAATGTATTCACTTTTTGGATTCAAAGCAGCCCAATAATTTAATCCATCAGCGTAAGCTTCTATGACTTTTCTAACCTCTGGAGAGAGATCTATTTCATATCGTGAGTTTACTCTTTCTCTTATCTCAAGCGTCTTTATTAAGTAGTCAGTTACAGCTCCTTCGAAGCCTTCTTTTAGCCCCATTTGTGCTCTATACAAAGACATATTGGATATCAAGTTCTTCATGTCATCTTCTGCATGCGCATAGGCTATACCAAAAGCTACATCAGCATCTCTTTTCCCTTCTATGTGTGGTACACCCCATATATCTCTAGTAATTAAGGCCTCATAGTTTTTTGCTTTTTGTAATGCTTCTGTCTTGAAATCAGCGCTTAGTATCTGGAAACAGAAACAAATTAAAAGAATATAAAGAGTCTTCTTCATATTATTGGAAAATCTAGAAGATCTTGTAAATCCCTTAAGGCATCTTCAGCTTTTACTACTTTTATAGTCTTCATACCTAAAGCTTTAGCCGGTTTTAAATTTACGCCTAAGTCATCTAAAAAAATTACTTCATTTGGATTCACTTTTCCTCTCTCACAGGCTAATTGATAGAACTTAGGATCAGGTTTTCGGACGTTTTCTTTACTTGATTCAAATACGAAATCAAATAGCCCCATGATTTCTTGATTGGTTCCTGATATAGCTGTAGCTGTATTGTCTTTTTCCAACTCCTGGTCTTCAGTAGATTGGATATTATTAGTTAAGCAGCCTTGGATAAGTTTATCTTTTATTTCGCGAATAGCTTTAACCATTTCAGGTCTAATTTGACCTTTTAAAAGAGTTAGGACTTGTTTGCCGGGGACTGAATGACCAAATTGTCGGCTCTCAACCTCAAACAGAGAATCAAATTCTTCTTGATCTATTTCACTTCTTTCTAATTTAGCCCAAGCATTATTATCGGGATTAGTAGAATTAATGGTTCTGATTAAATCTTTAGGTAAATTGCGTTTTTCTTCATAAATATTGAATGAATCGAAAGGACTGGTGGTAATTACTCCTCCGAAGTCCCAAAATACAGCTTTAATCATGGTTTTAATCCTTTATTGAGGGCTGCAGTATATTAAAAAAAATAAAAATAATACTATTTAAACTATTAAAAAAGCCTAAAAAACCTATAATCGCACCCCCGAAATTAGCTTAAGATAAGAAAATGTCTGGAAATACAACAGGAAAACTTTTTAACGTAACCACTTTTGGTGAAAGTCATGGGGTTGCTATGGGCTGCATAATTGATGGATGCCCTCCAGGTATGGAACTATCTGAAGAAGATATCCAAGTATACTTGGATAAAAGGAAACCCGGATCATCAAAATTTACTACTCAAAGAAAAGAAGAGGACAAAGTAGAAATTTTGTCTGGAACTTTTGAAGGAAAGACAACTGGGACCCCCATAGGACTTTTAATCAAAAATAAGGACCAAAGGTCAAAGGACTATGACAAGCTAAAAGATGTCTTCAGACCTTCTCATGCAGATTATTCTTACATCCAAAAGTATGGGATAAGAGATCATAGAGGTGGTGGAAGGGCATCTGCTAGAGAAACAACCATGCGGGTAGCTTCAGGTTCAGTTGCCCGAAAGTATTTGAAAGAGACTTCAGGTATAGAAATAAATGGCTATCTAAGTCAAATAGGAAGTCTCAAAGTTGAAGAAATAGATTTAAACGAAATCGACAATAACCCTTTTTTCTGTCCTGACAAGAATATGACTCCTAAGATTGAAAAGTTAATTGATAAATTACGTGAGGAAGGAGACTCTATTGGTGCAAAAATAACTGTGAGTGTTACGAATTTACCCCCAGGCTTAGGAGAACCTGTCTTTGACAAGCTCGATGCTGAGATAGCTAAGGCTCTCATGGGCATTAATGCGGTTAAAGGAGTAGAAATAGGATTGGGTTTCTCTGTTATTGAAACTAAGGGATCTGAAAGTAGAGACGAGATGTCTCCCGCAGGATTTAAGTCCAATTTCTCAGGAGGAACTTCAGGAGGAATATCAACAGGGCAAGATTTGATCGCTAGCATTGCTTTAAAACCAACTTCGAGCATATCTAAAGAAGGAGAAACGGTGGACAAGGATGGCAAAGCAGCCAAGATCAAAGTAACTGGTCGCCATGATCCCTGTGTAGGAATTAGAGCAACCCCTATTGCCGAATCAATGGTAGCCCTGGTATTAATAGATCATTTGCTTCGAAACAGAGGCCAAAATGCTGATGTCACTTCAGAGGTACCTAAAATTCCTTCTAAAGAATAAGTGTTATGGCAAGTACTCTCTACGATAAATTATGGGATCTTCATGAGGTTATTCAAAGAGAAGATGGTACCCATCTACTTTATATCGATAGACACTTAATTCATGAAGTTACTTCCCCGCAAGCCTTTGAAGGGTTGAAGCTTGCTGGCAGGAATCCATGGAGAACTTCATCGAATAAAGCTACCCCAGATCACAATATTCCTACTACAAACAGGGAATTAGGCATAGAAGGAATAACAGATGAGGTGTCTAAGTTGCAAGTCACCACTTTAGACGATAATTGTAAAGAACACGGTATCGAACAATTCGATATAGCAGATGAAAGACAGGGTATTGTTCATGTCGTAGGTCCAGAACAAGGAATTACTTTACCCGGGATGACGGTCGTATGTGGAGACTCACATACTTCCACACACGGTGCACTAGGAGCTTTAGCTATGGGGATAGGCACATCTGAAGTAGAACATGTTCTAGCTACTCAGTGCCTAGTAGCTACCAAGCAAAAAAATATGAAAATTGAAGTCAAAGGTATTCTTCCTAAGGGGGTCTACTCAAAGGATTTAGCTCTGAGAGTGATTGGCAATATCGGCACTGCAGGTGCAACAGGATATGCCATTGAGTACAGTGGTGAAGCCGTTGAATCTATGTCTATAGAAGCAAGAATGACCGTATGTAATATGGCAATAGAAGCAGGTGCAAGGGCAGGAATGGTTGCTTTTGATGATGTAACTTTAAACTACGTAAAAGGCAAACCCTATGCTCCTTCAGGAAGTGAGTGGGACCAAGCATTAGACCTTTGGAAGAATCTAAAAAGTGATGAGGGAGCTAGTTTCGATAAAACAATAGAAATTCATGTAAGTAAATTGAAACCTCAGGTTTCTTGGGGCACATCACCTGAGATGGTTATAGATATAGATTCAATCATTCCAGAACCTAAGTCTAATTCTGAATCTAATGCTCTAGATTATATGGGTCTGAAAACTGGAATGAGACCTCAGGATATAAAATTGGACCAAGTCTTCATAGGTTCCTGCACAAACTCAAGAATAGAAGATTTAAGAATTGCTGCTGAAATTGTGAAAGGCAGTAAAGTTAACAAGGATTTAAAAAGAGCTATAGTGGTACCCGGTTCTGGATTGGTATCTAAGGCGGCAATAGAAGAAGGTCTTGACCAAGTCTTTGTAGAAGCAGGATTTGAATGGCGGGCTCCTGGCTGTTCAATGTGTTTGGGCATGAACCCCGATCAACTTGATGAAGGTGATCACTGCGCATCAACATCCAACAGAAACTTTGAAGGCAGACAAGGTTATAAAGGAAGAACCCATTTAGTCAGCCCAGCAACTGCAGCGGCAGCTGCTGTAGCTGGCCATTTTGTAGATGTCCGGGATATCGTAGGATCTTAAGATGAACGAGTACACCATTCACTCTGCAAAAATGGTCCCATTGGACAGATCTAATATTGATACGGATCAAATAATCCCCAAACAGTTTCTTAAATCAATAAAAAAGACAGGTTTTGGACCTAATTTATTTGATTCTTGGAGGTATTTGGATTCAGGATTTCCTGGACAAGACAATTCGAAAAGGCAACTCAATCCAGAATTTGTATTAAATGACAAAAAATATAAAGGATCTGAAGTTCTAATTTCAAAAGAAAATTTCGGTTGTGGATCAAGTAGAGAGCATGCGGTTTGGGCCATGCAAGATTACGGTATCAAATGTGTTATAGCTCAGAGTTTTGCAGATATTTTTTACAACAACTGCTTTAAGAATGGCCTTCTCGCCATTAGTTTGTCTAAAGATTCAATAGAGGAATTATTTAGGCTAAGCGAGAAAGGTGAAAATATTCACGTAGACTTAATCAATCAAGTCATTCTAGACTCAAATGAATTAGAGATTGTTAAATTTGAGATAGAAGATTTTAGAAAAAATTCTGTTTTAGAAGGTCTCGACGAAATCGGTTTAAGTCTGAAGTACAGCAAAAGTATTATGAGTTACGAAGAAAACATAAAAAAACTGACCCCTTGGATTCTTAAATGAGCACTAATAAAAAAAGAATACTCATTCTTCCAGGTGACGGTATAGGTCCTGAGGTTAGTTCTGTTGCTTATCAACTTTTACTACTACTAGATAAAAAATTTTCGTTGGGTCTGGAAATATCTAAGGGCCTACTCGGAGGGATAGCTTATGAAGAAACAGGAGATCCGCTCCCGAAAGAAACTCTAGATAAAGCTGAGGAAAGTGATGCGATTCTCTTGGGTGCGGTCGGAGGACCTAAATGGGACCACCTTCCGGCGGATAAAAGACCAGAGAAAGGACTCTTGGGGATAAGGTCTGAATTTGATTTCTTTGCAAATCTTAGGCCAGCAATTTTATCAAAAGAACTTGTCTCAGCGTCAACATTAAAAGAAGAAAAAGTAGCCGATTTGAATTTACTTATAGTTCGTGAACTCACCGGCGGTATTTATTTTGGAGAGCCAAGAGGAAAGGTTGAAGGTTCAGACGAAGCACTAAATACCATGAGATATAGTAAACATGAGGTAATCAGGATAGGAAAGGTAGCTTTTGAATCTGCAAGAAAAAGGAATGGAAAACTTTGCTCTGTAGATAAAGCCAATGTACTTGAAGTTAGTGCTTTTTGGAGGGAGGTAATCTCCGATCTTGCCAAAGAATACCCTGATGTGGAACTAAGTCATATGTTAGTTGATAACGCAGCTATGCAATTAGTCAGAGAGCCAAAACAATTTGATGTGATAGTAACGGGGAATCTATTTGGAGATATCCTTTCCGATATAGCAGCTATGCTAACGGGTTCAATAGGCATGCTTCCTTCAGCTTCTCTTAACGATACTAACAAAGGTCTTTATGAACCAGTTCATGGTTCAGCTCCTGACATATCAGGAAAAGACTTAGCCAATCCTTTAGCTTCTATTCTATCTGTTGCTATGATGATGCGTCATACCTTTGATGAAGAGGAAGTGGCTTCGACAATAGAACACTCAGTAGAGTCAGTTTTAGCATCTGGTAAAAGAACACAAGATATTGCTAAAGAGAAAGACACAACAATTGGTACCAAAGAAATGGGTCAAGAAGTTTTATCAAAAATAGAGCTCACGTAATGAAGAAAGCTACGAATATAGCCATAGTAGGAGCTACAGGACTTGTGGGTAAAACTTTTATTGAATTACTTGAATCGGATCACTTTTTGGATTCAAACATTCATTTAGTGGCAAGCAAAAAATCTAAAGGTCAGAAAATCTCCCTAAGGAATTCAAATCATGTTGTAAGTGCATTAGAAGATTTTGATTTTTCCAAGATGGACTTAGTATTTTTCTCAGCCGGGTCAGAAGTTGCTAAAGAATATGCACCTAAAGCAGTGAACAAAGGGTGCTTTGTAGTCGATAACTCTTCGTGTTTCAGAAAAGATAAAACTATTCCTTTAATAGTACCAGAAGTTAATGGAGAAGCTTTAACAGAAGATACAGTCCCAGGAATAGTGGCTAATCCTAACTGCCAAACAATCCAAATGGTTGTTGCCTTGAAACCTTTGCATGACTTATTTATTATCAATAGGATTGATGTAACTACTTTTCAAGCAGTATCGGGTTCTGGAAAATTAGCTCAAGATGAATTACAAACCCAAGTTAGACAACAATTAAAAGGAGAGAAACCTTCTTCACATATCTTCAACAAACAGATTGCTTTTAATGTGTTGCCTCATTGCGGTGAATTTGAGAAAAATTCTTACACACAAGAAGAAATGAAGATGGTGTGGGAAACTCATAGAATTCTAGATGCAAACATTGAGGTGAGCGCGACGTGTGTGAGAGTTCCTGTAGTAAATGGACATTCAGAATCTGTACATATTGAAACCCACGAACCGATAACTATTGATATTGCTAAACAGTGTTTGAGCGAAGCCAAAGGAGTAAAACTATTGAATGAAGAAGGCCCAGGAAGTTATGCAACTGCTGTAGAAGTGGATGGAACAGACTCTGTGTATGTTGGCAGGCTAAGAATGGATCTTTGGAATAAAAATAGGCTTAATCTTTGGGTAGTAGCAGACAACTTAAGGAAAGGGGCGGCATTAAATAGTATTCAGATTGCTGAGATACTTTTTACCTAGTTTCTATGAACATTGATCAACTCATCAAAAAAATAGAATTGAGTTTTGAAAGTCTGTTAGGACTCTCCATTCACGGTTTATTGGGAATAATTGTAGGTCTAATTATTTTTTCTCTGTTACTTTTTTTGATTAAGTACGAAAGAAAAATTGACAGGAGCTTTAATTTTCAAGCAGATAATCTCAGTGAAGTCGGCAATCCTATTGAAGCAAATATAAATTTAGCTAGAAGCTTGATTGAGATGCAGGAAATTCAAAAAGCAAAAGATTGCTTAAATCAAGTTGAAGCAGAAAAAGATTTGACTGAAGAGCAAAGAAATAAAATTGAAATTCTCAAAGGTAGAATGAAAGAAAAAGAGGATGGCTAAACAGATCTTCCGCATAGTTCTTGGAATTGAGTATGAAGGAACAGCCTACAGAGGATTCCAGAAACAAAAGAACACAACAAAGACTATACAGGGTTGCTTAGACAAAGCCCTAAGCCAGATAGCTGACCAAAACATACTAACAGTCTGCAGTGGAAGAACAGATGCAGGTGTACATGCCTATTGTCAGACCATACATTTTGATACTGCTTCTGTAAGAGAAATTAAATCTTGGATTGAGGGAGGTAATGCATTACTTCCAAAAGACATAAGAATTATCTGGGCAAAAGGAGTAACTAATGACTTTCATTCGAGGTTTTCGGCTATTTCAAGAACTTACAGGTATATTATTAGAAATTCATCCCTGCCTTCAGCTTTAGAAAGGAATCAAAATTTGTGGGTAAAAGAAAATTTAGATTTGTCAGCCATGAGAAGGGCCTCTTCTTATTTAATTGGCGAAAATGATTTTTCCTCTTTTAGATCTTCTTCTTGTCAATCTAAAACACCTTACAGAAATATACATTCGATAGAAGTTAAGAAAAAAGGAGATTTAATATCTATTGAGATAACAGCAAACGCCTTTTTGTTAAATATGGTTCGGATAATAATAGGAACTCTTTTAGAAGTAGGTACTAAAAAGATAGTCCCTAAAAAAGTTAAACACATCTTAGAAGCTAAGGACAGGAGGCTCGCTGGCAAAACTTCTTCTCCCAAGGGCCTGTACTTTGTTGGAACTAAATATCTAAAGAAATACAAAGTTCCTTCCATTTTTAAACCTGTTGTCTAATAGTAACCTAAAAGATCAAATCTGATAGACTGCGCGACCTCAGGATAGATGATGAATTTGTTTATAAAGATTTGTGGTATTACTAATGCTAAAGACGCAGGTTTAGCTGTCTCTTTTGGAGCTAATGCATTGGGATTTATGATGTATCGAAAGAGTCCCAGGTATATACCTAAACAGGAAGTAAAAGAGATACTAAAAGAGTTACCAGATGAAATTATTCCGGTTATGGTTTTTGTTGACCCCAGCACTGAATATGTAGAATCTTGCTTAAAAATTTCTTCTAAGATTATTCCTCAGTTTCACGGTAATGAAACGGCAGAATTCTGTTCATCTTTTAATAGAGATTTTATTAAAGCCATAAGGGTATTTAAAGAAGAAAATCTTATTGCTGGTTTTGAAAAATATTCCAATTCTTGGATGCTTTTGTTAGATAGTTACACAAAAGATAAGTTTGGTGGAACAGGGAAGGTATTTGACTGGAGTTATCTAAAAGGGAAGGACTTCAATAAGGCTTATTTAATAGCAGGAGGCCTGAATCCCAATAATGTTGAACAGGTATTATCAGAAACCTCTTGTTCAGGATTAGATGTAAGTTCAGGTGTAGAATCTTCACCAGGAAGTAAAGATTCAGTCAAAATGAAAAGATTTATTGAAGTCGCTAGGAATTTTCATGCCTAAGAAGGACAAGAAAGTTCCTGATTCCCAAGGGCGTTTTGGGGCTTATGGCGGAGTGTATGTAGCTGAAACATTAGTCCCTGCATTAGAAGAACTTGCTCAACAGTATGAATTAATTAAAGAAAACAAAGAATTTAAGTCTGAAGTACAGAATGATCTGGAAAAATTTGTTGGAAGGCCCTCTCCTTTATATTTTGCCAAACGCTGGTCCAAGCAGTTAGGAGGAGCAAAGATATATCTCAAAAGAGAAGACTTAAATCATACAGGCGCTCATAAAATAAATAATACCGTTGGACAAATACTTCTTGCCAAGCACATGGGAAAGACAAGAATAATTGCCGAAACTGGAGCTGGCCAACATGGCGTGGCTACAGCAACTGTGGCTGCGAGGCACGGCATGAAATGCGTTGTCTATATGGGTGAGAAGGATATAAAAAGACAATCCTTAAACGTTTATAGAATAAAAATTTTGGGTGCTGAAGTTATTTCAGTTAACTCAGGATCAAAAACTCTCAAAGATGCCATGAATGAAGCTATGAGAGACTGGGTGACCAATGTAGATGATACTTATTATATTATTGGAAGTGTTGCGGGTCCTCACCCTTACCCCCAGATAGTTAGGGACTTCAATTCAGTAGTTGGGAAGGAAGTGTTGGTTCAAAGCAAGGAAGAAATAGGCAAGATGCCAGATCTTCTGGTAGCTTGCGTTGGTGGTGGTTCCAATGCAATGGGTCTCTTTTATCCCTTTTTAGAGATTTCTACTACAGATTTAGTGGGAGTAGAAGCTGGAGGTTTAGGCCTAGACACGGGTAAACATGCAGCTCCTTTAAATGCCGGTAGTGAAGGAGTACTTCATGGAATGAGGACTTACCTAATGCAAGATGATAAAGGTCAAATACAAGATACCCATTCAATCTCTGCAGGTTTAGATTACCCTGGAGTTGGACCTGAACATGCCTGGTTAAAGGATATAGGCAGAGCTAATTACACCACAGCTAATGATCAAGAAGCGCTTGATGCTTTTAAAGAGTTAACACTAGTTGAAGGAATTATGCCCGCATTGGAAACAGCTCATGCTTTGGCGTATGTAAAGAAAAAAGCACCTTCCATGGATTCTGAACAAGTAATTGTTGTAAATATTTCTGGAAGGGGTGATAAAGATATAAACACAGTTGCCAATATCGAAGGCATTGAACTCTAATGGGTAGAATTCAAGAGACCTTTTTACATTTAGAAAAGCTCAAAAAGAAAGCTTTGGTTGGCTATATTGTTTCTGGAGATCCCGATGTTCCAAGTACTTTGAAAGCAATGCAATTAATGGTGAAAGGAGGGGTTCATGTAATAGAACTTGGGATCGCTTTTTCAGATCCAATGGCAGAAGGGCCTTCCATCCAACAAGGGCATGAAAGAGCCTTAAAGAACAAAATTTCATTACAAGACACTCTCAGTCTTGTAAAAAGTTTCCGAGAAGAAGATGATAAAACCCCAATTGTTTTAATGGGCTACATGAATACTTTTGAAGCCTTAGGAAGTAAAGTTTTTTCTTCCACAGCAAAAGAAAATGGTGTGGATGGAATTCTAATAGTTGATATGCCTATAGAGGAAAGCGCTGAGTTTACTGAACAAACCAAAAAACATGACATTGATGTTATTAGGCTTGTAGCTCCTACCACCAGTGAATCCAGAATTAAGAAAATTTGTAACCAAGCCTCTGGATATGTTTACTACATATCTCTTAAAGGAATAACTGGTGCAAATTCTATAAACGCAGATGAAGTAGAGAGTAAAGTATTAAAATTAAAAGAATTAACTGAATTACCTGTGGTCATTGGTTTTGGAATCAAAGACGGTTCAACTGCCTCTTCTGTAAAAGACCTAGCTGATGGAATAGTAGTAGGAAGTGCCTTAGTTGATATTATGGGAGGTAATAAAGAGGAGATAGAAAGGCATTTATCCATTAAAATTGATGACCTTTCCCAAGCACTAAATTAAACTTAAATATGGCCAATTGGTTTGACAAAATCATTCCTTCTTTTATAAAGAAAGATACCTCAAGAAAATCTTCAGTGCCTGAAGGCTTGTGGCAAACTTGTTCAGCTTGTAACACCATACTTTATGTACCTGATCTAGAGGCTAGTCTGTATGTTTGTCCCAAATGTGATCACCATATTAGGATTGGAGCAAGAAAGAGATTAGATTTATTTTTAGATTCTGAAAATCAAATAGAGATAGCATCGGATATAAGACCAACTGATTGGCTTAAATTTAAAGATACAAAGCGTTATAAAGACAGACTTACAGAAGCAGAAGGGAGTAGCGAAGAAAAAGAAGCCATAGTTGTAAAACAAGGCTCACTGTTAAAACTTCCATTGGTTGCTGCAGCTTTTGAGTTTAGATTTATGGGAGGATCAATGGGGTCTGTGGTTGGTCAAAAATTTGTCGAGGGGGTTAACCATGCTTTGAAGAATCAACTTCCTTTCGTTTGCTTTTCTACAAGTGGTGGAGCCAGGATGCAAGAATCCTTAGTCTCTCTTTATCAGATGGCAAAGACAAGCGCTATTCTTCAAAAATTAAAAGAAAGAGGATTACCCTACATATCTATCATGATTGATCCAATTTATGGTGGAGTTGCAGCCAGCTTGGCTATGCTAGGTGATATCAACATAGCCGAGCCGAAAGCATTAGTAGGATTTACTGGACCCCGTGTCATTGAACAAACTTTAAAAGTTCAGTTACCAGAAGGTTTCCAAAGAAGTGAATTTCTATTAGAGCATGGTGCTATAGATATGATAGTGCATCGAAAAGATCTGCAATCAACTATAAACAGATTACTTTTTAATCTTTTGGATAATCCTTCGAATTAATGATGAAAGAGAATTCATTAGAATTTTGGCTAGATTATATTCAGACCTTGGAGCCTAAGGAAATAGAGTTGGGACTGGAAAGAATAAAGCCTATATATGAAAATTTAATCAAATCTAAAATTTCTTCTAAAGTTATAGTTGTCGGAGGAACAAACGGAAAAGGGACAGCAGTTGAGTTTCTCAGCCGACTTTTAATGACAAAAAATAAAACTGTTGGAACTTTCACCTCACCTCATTTGTTTCATTTTAATGAGAGGATAAAGATAAATGGTATGACTGTTTCTGATGAGCTCATCATCGAAAGCTTCAAGCTAATTGATGAGAGCAGAGGGTCGACGCATCTCACTTATTTTGATTTTTCTACCTTAGCATCCTTGATTATTTTCAATAAATTTAATGTTGATTTTATGGTTTTAGAAATAGGGTTAGGTGGGAGATTGGATCCAGTTAATGTTGTAGATTCAGATATTGCTATTTTGACAAATGTCGAATTAGATCACCAAGACTGGTTAGGAGAGGATCGAGAGTCTATTGGTAAGGAAAAGGCAGACATTTTTAAGTTTCAGAAGCCTGTCATCTTAGGACAACATAAAGTCCCAAGCAGTGTTCTTGAAAACTGTGTCAAAATGGAAAATCAAGTATTCAGAGTAGGAGAAGAATTCAATTACCAGGTAGCTGATGCGAATAGACTATGGTCTTACAGTTTTGATGGGGATAAAAAAGTTTCTTTCTCAAACATTGAATTAAATGGCTTTTCAGTGAGTAGCCTTTCTTGTGCCTTAACAGCTTTTTGTCTTTTGGAAGAAGAAGTCAATGTAGATTTGGACTCTGCTCTTGATGCATTAGATTTGAAAGGTAGATGCGAACTTATCGATAAAAGATTTCTTCTTGATGTCAGCCACAATGAATCATCAGCTAAATATTTAGCATCCTTCATAAAAAGAAATTTTGATGACCAAATAGAGATAAATGCTGTTTTTGGAGTTATGGCGGATAAAGATGTTAATTCAATAATTGAACCCCTAATAAAGAGAATCAAAAAATGGTATGTAACTTCTCCTGATATAGATCGGTCTATGCCAGCTGAAGAACTTGGTAGATTAATAGCCTCTAAGAGAACCAATGACGAGGTGCAGACTATTAAAAGTGTAACAGGAGCCTGTCTTAAAGCTCAGGAAGAAACTGAGGAAGGGGGTTTAGTTCTAATTTTTGGTTCTTTCTATACCGTGTCTGAAGCTTTCCCAGCCCTAAAGTTATTAAGATCAGTTGCTTAACATGCTTGCAATAGATTGGTTTTCTCTGGCAGCAATTGGAGCCTTGGGAATTACGGGTTTTTTTCATGGCTTTGCCAAAGAAATTTTTTCAACAGCGGCTTGGCTAATATCTATTTTTGGAGCTTGGTATTTTGGGCCCTTCCTTTTTCCATATTTGGAACCTTATTTTAGTAATACACAGGTAAAGTCTATAGCGTCGTTTATAGCCCTTTTCTTGATTCTTTTTACTTTAATAAAACTATCTGGATCTATTGTCTCGAAGTTTCTTAGTGCAATAGGATTAAGCTTTTTAGATAAGGGCTTAGGTTTTATTTTTGGTGCTATTAAGGCTACTGCAATTTTAGTTACCGTATTTATATTGGCCTCAGGTTTCTTAGAAAACCAAAGTTGGTGGAATGAATCTTTGTCAAAGGAGTGGACACTCAGAATAGCTGAAGTAATGGAACCATTACTCAAAGATTGGAAAGCACAAGCTGAGGTTTTGTTAAATAAAGAGAAGGTAACTTTTCCTCCCTCGTTATAAACTAGTTTACCCTGATGTGTGGAGTTGTAGGAGTAGTCAGTAAATCGGAAGTATCTCCGATGATCTATGATGCCTTAACGGTTTTGCAACACAGAGGCCAAGATGCAGCTGGAATTGCAACTTGTAATCAAGATAAATTCCATTTAAGAAAACAATTAGGCCTTGTCAGAGATGTCTTTAGAGATACTCATATGATTGGATTGAGAGGATCAATGGGAATAGGCCACTTAAGGTATCCAACGGCCGGAAGCCAAGACCGAGAATTGGCTCAGCCTATGTATGTCAACTCGCCTTATGGAATCAGTATTTCTCATAATGGTAACTTAACCAATAAGGATGAAATAAGTCAGATACTGACGGATGAAAATCTCAGGTTTTTAAGTACAGATTCAGACAGTGAAGTCTTATTAAATGTTTTTGCTCATGAGCTCCAAAAACAAGGGACTTCATCCCCTACCCAAAAAGAAATCTTTAAGGCGGTGAGAGCTACACACAAAAGAATCAGGGGAGCTTACTCAGTGATTTTTATGATTAATGGAGTTGGAATTGTGGGGTTTAGAGATCCTTTTGGGATTAGGCCTCTCATTTTCGGTTCGAGAGAAAATGATTTATTAGGACCTGATTATATGCTTGCTTCTGAAAGTACTGTCTTAGATACATTGGGGTTTAATATCATTAGTGACGTAGAGCCTGGAGAAGCTGTGTTCGTAGACAAAGAAGGCGAAATGTTTAGAGAAGCGTGCATTGACAATCCCATTCACACTCCTTGTATTTTTGAGTATGTGTACTTAGCTAGGCCTGATGCAGTAATTGATAATATTTCTGTGCACAAATCTAGAATGAGGATGGGTGAAGCTCTAGCTGAAAAGATTAATAAGCTTAAACCTGATCATGATATTGATGTAGTTATTCCAATACCTGAAAGTAGTACTACTTCAGCCCTCCAGCTAGCCAATACTTTAGGAATTAAATATACGGAAGGATTTGTAAAAAACCGTTACATAGGTAGAACTTTTATCATGCCTTTTCAGGAAAAGCGGGAGAAGTCAGTAAGACAAAAGCTCAATCCAATCAATTTTGAGTTTAAGAATAAAGTGGTTTTATTGGTTGATGATTCAATAGTTAGAGGAACTACAAGCAGGCAGATAATTGAAATGGCACGAACAGCCGGAGCCAAAAAAGTTTACTTTGCCTCGGCTGCACCTCCAATTAGATATCAAAACGTCTATGGTATTGATATGGCTGCAACAACTGAGTTAATAGCACATAACCGAACTGAGGATGAAATAAGCGAACTCATTGGTGCTGACTGGTTAATTTACCAAGATTTAGAAGACTTAATAGAGTCAGCGAAATATGGGAACCCTTCAATCCAACAGTTTGAATGTTCTGTATTTGATGGGAAGTACATCACCGCTGATATAGATAGAAGTTATTTACAAAAGCTAGAAGAAACCAGAAGCGACGATAAAAAGTCTAGAAAATTAAACTAAATAAAATTTTTACTTAGCTGTTTCAATAGTTAAAGTTGGGAGTATTGCATTCTCTGCTGCATCCTTATAAGAAGCAATTTCATTAAAGTTTAGATACCTATAGACTTCAGGTCCCATAGTATTTATCTCTTCCATGTATTTTTGATATTCTCCAATAGAAGGTAAGTAGCCTAATATCGAGGATATTGCTGCCAATTCTGCCGAAGCTAGAAAGACATCAGCACCCTTACCTAATCTGTTAGGAAAATTTCTTGTTGAAGTTGAGACCACGGTAGAATTATCTTCAACTCTAGCTTGATTGCCCATGCATAGGGAACATCCAGGAACTTCTGTTCGAGCTCCTGACTTTTCAAATATTTCATAGTAATTCTCTTCTATTAACTGATGCTCATCCATCTTTGTGGGAGGAACTATCCAAAGTCTTGTTGGCACATCTTTAGCTTCCTTTAACAAATTACCTGCTGCTCTAAAATGCCCTATATTTGTCATGCAAGAACCAATGAAAACTTCATCAATTTTTGTATTTGCTACCTCTGATAAGGGCTTAATATCATCAGGATCATTAGGACAGGCAAGAAGCGGTTCTTTTATTTCATCAAGATTAATTTCAATTACTTCAGCGTATTCAGCATCTTCGTCAGCTTCAAGAAGTTCAGGATTTTCTAGCCAAGCTTCCATTGCCTGAGCTCTTCTTTCAATCGTTCTTTCATCTCCATAGCCCTCTGAAATAAGCCATCTCATTAAAACTATATTTGAATTAAGATATTCAATTATTGGTTCTTTATTAAGTTTGATGGTACATCCTGATGAAGATCTTTCTGCAGATGCATCTGAAAGCTCGAAAGCTTGTTCAACTTTTAAGTCAGGTAATCCTTCAATTTCCATACATCTTCCAGAAAATACATTTATTTTTCCTTCTTTTTCAAGAGTTAAGTTTCCAGTTTTTAAAGCTGCGTAAGGGATAGCATTTACAAGGTCTCTGAGCGTAATACCAGGTTGCATTGTGCCAGTAAATTTGACGAGAACAGATTCAGGCATATCTAATGGCATCGAACCTAAAGTTGCACCAAAAGCTACTAAACCCGATCCAGCTGGGAAGCTTATTCCTAAGGGGAATCTTGTATGAGAGTCGCCCCCTGTTCCCACCATGTCAGGAAGTAACATTCTGTTCATCCAGGAATGAATTATTCCGTCACCTGGTTTAAGTGCTACACCACCTCTGGTTTGTATGAAATCAGGTAAGGTGTGGTGAGTCTCAATATCTGAGGGCTTTGGATAGGCCACGGTATGACAAAAAGATTGCATAACTAAATCTGCTGAAAATCCTAAACACGCGAGTTCTTTGAGTTCATCTCTAGTCATAGGCCCGGTGGTATCTTGGCTCCCCACAGTAGAAAGTCTAGGTTCGCAATAGGTTCCAGGCCTAATGCCTTCAACTCCACAAGCTCTTCCCACCATCTTTTGAGCCAGGGTATAACCTTTATCACTTTTTTTCTGACTCTCTGGTCTTACAAATACAGTGGAACTTTTTTCAGAGAGGGCTTCTCTAGTTCTATCAGTTAGTGATCGACCTATGATTAAAGGAATTCTTCCACCGGCCCTTACTTCATCCAGAAGGGTTGGGTTTTTAAGATCAAAAGAACTTAATTCCTTGCCTGAATTACTGGAACATATTCGTCCTTCATGAGGGTAGATATTTATACAGTCTCCTAATTCCATCTTAGTAACATCACATTCCAGAACTAAAGTCCCTGAATCTTCTAAAGTGTTAAAAAAGATTGGTGCTATTTTTCCTCCGAGACAGATTCCCCCAGTTCTTTTATTGGGAATGTAAGGTATATCATCACCTATGTGCCATAAGAGTGAGTTAGTTGCTGATTTTCTTGAAGATCCTGTGCCGACAACATCACCTACAAAAGCGACAGGGTTGCCTGATTCTTCAAGTTTATTAACGGTTCCAATAGGGTCTTTAAAATCTGTATTTTGTAACATTGTTAAGGCGTGTAGGGGGATATCTGGCCTGGACCAAGCTTCAGGTCCGGGGGATAGGTCATCAGTATTAATCTCTCCATCTACTTTTAGAACCATGGCAGTAATGTGTTCAGGAACAGCTGGCTTATTTAAAAACCATTCCGCTTCTGCCCATGATGAAATAACTTTCTTAGCTCGTTCATTAGTTTTTGACAATTCGAACACGTCATGGAAAGAATCAAAAATTAATAAAGTATTCGATAAAGCCTCTACCGCTGCATCTCCAACTTCTTCATTATTCAAAAGGCTTATCAAAGGCTGAACGTTGTAGCCTCCTAACATCGTTCCTAGAAGACTTGTTGCTGATTCACAAGTTATCAATGGAGTGGAGACTTTGCTGTTGGCAACATCAGTCAGGAAGGCAGCTTTAACATAGGCGGCTTGATCAACACCTGCAGGAACTTTATTAGAGAATATGTCTAAAATGAAATCCTCTTCACCGACAGGGGGATCTTTTATTAATTCAACTAAATCTGCTACCTGTTCAGCATTCAAAGCAAGCGCAGGAATACCTTGTGCGCGTCTTTCTTGTTCATGTTTCCTATATTCTTTGAGCATAGAAACTTATTATTAGTAGGCTTTTGGTGGGAGCGCATTCTAACATAGAAAAGATATAAGAAGTTGCGTTCAAAAGAGTTCTAGATATCATACAAATATATGGAAAGAAAGGTTAAAACACCTTGTGTAGGTGTCTGTTCTACAGTATTTGGTGATCAGGTCTGCAGAGGATGCAAAAGGTTTCATCACGAAGTAATTGAGTGGAATGGCTATACTGATATCCAAAAAGAAACTGTTTGGAATCGTTTAGAATCTTTAAAAGTATTGATTATGAAATCAAAAATTTTTATTGAAAATCAGGTCTTACTTCAATCTAAACTGGATTCTCTCAAAATATCTTATTACGATAAGGTTGACCCTTATTGCTGGGTCTTTGATCTGATTAAGCAAGCCAGTCAATCAATAAATGACCTTAGTGAATTTGGCTTAAAGCCTCTCTTCGAACCAGATGTGGAACTTGTCGAACTCAAAAGATTAATTGAAGAAGAGTTATTTACTCTTTCCGATGCTCATTACCAAAGATATTTTGCGCTAGAAGATAACTATCGTGTCTAACCCTTGGGAAGAGATTCTCCTTAGTAAAACACCAAGATCTTGGATTGATCGAGCTTTAGATTCTTTGGATGTTTTGCTCCTTGATCATGCCCATTGCGAGAAGAAGGCAGCCACCACTGCTATATCTTTGATTCACAGATATCCTGAAAGAAACTTATCCCCATACCTTTCACCATTAGCTAGAGAAGAGCTTCTTCACTTTGAAAGGGTTTCAACCTTGCTCAAAAAGAGAAAAATTCCTTACAGAAATTTAAAATCAGGCCGTTATGCAAGCAGTTTGCATCAGATGGTAGCCATCACTGAACCAAATAGACTTAAAGATTCTCTGCTGGTCTGTGCCTTAATTGAAGCAAGATCTTGTGAACGCTTTAACTGCTTAGCTGGTTACTTGGAAAAGTCTCTTGGATCTTTCTACTCCAAGCTGTGTGAAGCAGAATCAAGACACTGTGACCTTTATCTCAATCTCTATCAAGATTTATTTAGAGAAGATTGGAGTGCAAGATTAAAGCCTTTCAGTGAGCTGGAATCTGATTTGATCAACACCCCAGATTCACTTTTTAGGTTTCATAGTGGTATTTAGGTTATCTTACAACTAACAGATCATCCCAATTAGTCGTGTATTTTGGTGATTGGAAATATCTCTGCATTGACCATGGCTTCCTTATACCTTGAGCAGCGAACGTGATTTTACTTGCACCAGAAGCATTAATCTTATCTATGGTTTTCATTAGCTTTTCACTTTTCGGTCGTCTGGAATTAGGTATAAAAAAATCTGCTTGATACACGCCCTTGTCATAAAAGTCACTTAGCATCACGCCGGCCTTTATAAAGTTATACCCCTTTTTGTAGACCCTTCTTGAGAGCATCTTAGTGGCATGCAGGATATCGCGGGTATCGTTTGTGGGTGAATTAAGCTTACAACTCAAGATATTGCTGTATTGCTGATCTTGTAATCTAAAGGGGTTCGTTCTAGCAAAAACGGAGACAACCCTGCAATACTGATTTTCACGTCTTAGCTTTTCTGCCGCTCTTGCTGCGTAATCACTCACAGCTTCATTGATTAATTCTAGGGTGGTTACTTTTTTACCAAAGGTTCTGCTAACCACTATTTCTTTTTTTGTAGACGGGTGTTCTTCAAGACCAATGCAAGGATATCCTCTCAGTTCCATCACTGTCCTCTCCAAGACAATACTGAATCTTCTTCGGATTAGTTTCGTGTCGGTGTCAGCTAGCTCAAGAGCTGTTTTAATACCCATTTTATTGAGATGTTGTTTTAATCTACTGCCCACGCCCCAGATTTCTTCTATGGGCATGATAGACATAAGTTTTCTTTGCCTTTCTTTTTTTGATAGGTCAACAACACCGCCTGTAGCTACATATTTTTTTGCACCATAACTGGCAGCCTTAGCTAAAGTTTTTGTTGGACCTATCCCAACGCGAACTGGCATACCTGTCCAACGTTTAATTTTTTCTTGGCATTCACGACCAAATTGCTCTAGTTCAGTACAAAAACTAATACCACTAAGATCTAAAAAGGCTTCATCTATACTATATATCTCAATTCTAGGGGCAGAGTGCTCCAGGGTTTGCATGACTCTGGCTGAGATGTCTGCATACAGTTCATAGTTCGAAGAAAATGCTACTCCCCCCTGACGGGTGAAAGAATCTTTTATCTTAAACCAAGGTTCGCACATCTTTATGCCAACGTTCTTTGCCTCTTTAGAAAGTGCTACAACGCAGCCATCATTATTTGATAGAACGACAATTGGCCTGTCTTTCAAATCAGGTCTAAACACTCTTTCACAAGATGCGTAAAAACTATTGCAGTCAACTAAAGCGTAAGTCATTGTCTAATAGGTATTTATTGCAGCAATTACGACACCAGCAATTTCCAGTTCTTCGTTTTCTTTTATGAATATGGGGGCGTACTTGGAGTTCTCTGAGGCAAGACAGACTTTTGGCTTAGTTAAGAGCCTTTTACATGCATAAGATCCGTTAATAGCAGCAACCACAATGCTTTTATGTTTGGGTTCTACGCTTCTGTCAACAACCAGTATGGCGCCATCACCTATATATGCATCTATCATGGAATCTCCACTGACGCGCACGAAATAGGTTGCCGCTGGGTTTTTGATTAAATATTCATTTAAATCAATAGGACGTTCAACGTAATCATCAGCTGGGCTTGGCCATCCAACACGAACTCTATTTAGAAAATAAGGGATTTCTGTAAGGGGAAAATCTCCCTCTGAGGTGTCACCCAGATACTTTACAACCATAAGGATTAATTAAAATAATACTGTATATATATACAGTATATTTAAACGTTAGTTTTGTAAAGCTTCTAACTTAATAGGATTTTAGTAACATGGATATTTAAATAGGAAAAATATGAAGATCTGGATAAGCCTTTTAGTTATTTATGCAGGATTTTTTCTCTGGTACACAGATGTTGGTGGAAAATTAGATGAAAAAGAAATTGAGTTCTTCTTAGGAAAGTTTGAAGAAAACGCTTCCAAAAATTCTAACTCTCTAGAACCTGAATCCTACATCTCAATTAAGCGCTTTATGGAAGAAGACTCCGGTAGACAGTTTTTGATGGTTAATAATATCGATATGAATGATGACCCAGAAGATGTTGAGGGTGCAGAACCTGGAGAGTCAGCAGAAAGATTAATGGATCGATATATGGAGCATATGTATGCACAGCTTCTTAAAAGAGCTTGTCATCCTGTTTTCGCAGGTAACGCGGTTCATCCTTCAATGGACCTAGTGGGAATAGAGGGGGCAGAGATATGGGATCAAGCTGCTTTAATGAGATATAAGAGCAGAAGAGCTTTTATGGAAGTTGTAACGCATCCCAATATGGGAAGTAAGCATGCCTTTAAAGTGGCTGCAATGGAAAAAACCATAGCTTATCCTGTTGAAACGGTTATTTATCTTAGTGATCCAAGGCTTCTACTGGCTTTGATTTTAATTATCTTGGGATTGTTTCTACAGAATAGAGTCAAGCAATAGGAAACTCCTTAAGTTCACAAGATCTATCATCCATCCAAATATACCAGGCAGATTTATCCCAATCCCCCAAAACTATTCTTTGTGCAGAGGTCTCATTTATTATAAGTGAGTGAACTTTGGGACGGTGAGTATGACCGTGAATTAAAAGCTTTACATCGTGGGCTGTCATAATTTCCTCTACGGCTTCTGGAGAAACATCCATGATTTCATCTTCCTTTTGACTAGTAGCCTTTTTACTTTTAGATCTTAGTTCCTGAGTTATTTTCCCCCTCTCTTCAATTGGCTTATCTAGAAATTCTTTCTTCCATTGAGGGTTCCGGCTTGTATTTCTAAATTCTTGGTACGCTACATCTTTGGTACAAAGTAAATCCCCATGCATTAATAGGGTATCTTTCCCAAATAATTCTAATTTACAGGGATCCTCAAGTAAGGTTACTCCGGTATCTTCGCAGAATTTCTCACCAATCAGGAAGTCTCTGTTTCCGTGCATTGCGAAAACAGAAATCGAAGAATTTTTTAGGAACATCAACTTTTCTTTAATTAAACGGGAGAGCTCACTCTTTAGATCATCTCCAATCCAGACTTCAAAAAGATCTCCTAGGATATAAAGGCGCTCTGCTTGTTTTGCAGTGGTGTCTAAAAAAGATAAAAAAGCTTCTGTCACTTCAGGCCTTTCTTCTTGAAGATGAAGATCAGAAATGAAGCAATAAGCCATAAAATTTACTCTTTGGTAACCTTTGTCTTTTGAACGGTAATGTCTTCAAGTGGAACGTCTTGATGATGACCTGCACTGCCTGTAGATACAGACGCTATGGCTTCGACAGTCTCAAATCCATCAATAACGGTAGCAAAAACTGCATAGCCCCATCCTTGAGGGGTTTCTGATGTATGGTCCAGATTAGGGTTATTCTCTAGGTTAATAAAAAATTGAGAGGTAGCAGAATTTGGATCATTTGTACGTGCCATAGAGAGGCTCCATTTTAAGTTTTTTTGACCATTATTAGCTTCGTTTTCTATCGGAGGATTTCCTGACTTATCTTGCATTCCCGGTTCTAAACCTCCACCTTGAATTACAAAACCCGGAATAACTCTATGGAAAAGAGTTCCATCATAAAAACCACTGTTTGCATAATCTAAAAAATTTTTTGTTGTTATGGGAGCATCCTCTTCGAATAGTTCTATTACTATAGGACCCATTGTTGTTTCAAAAGTTACCACTTTTATCTCCTTTTCTTTTTCTGATAGCGGAACAAGCAAAAATATACCTAAAACAAGTAAGATTAGGGCAATAATAAATGCTAGTTGCTTCATTTTCTTTCAAATTGATTAATCTGGAGCGATATAATACGAACTTTATAGACTTGCTTCCATTTTATTAATCGAATGGCCACAAAAAAAACAAGATTCTGCCCAAGTCCTACAGGCTTAATGCACTTAGGTAATTTGCGTACAGCCCTGTTAAATTTTCTTTTGAGCAAACAATCAAAAGGGAGTTTCATCCTTCGTATTGAAGACACAGACAAAGAAAGGTCAAAAAAAGAGTTTGCCGAATTAATTTGCGATGATTTAACTTGGATGGATTTAAATTGGGAGGAAGGACCAAGAACTGGAGGTCCTCAAGAACCTTATTTCCAGTCTGAACGAAATCAACTTTATGAGAAATTTTATGCGGAATTGATTGATAAGGATTTGATTTATCCTTGTTTTGCAACTGAAGAAGAGCTAAAGGCTATACGTAGGAACCAATTGGCAGCTGGAAAACCTCCCAGATACCCTGGAATTTGGTCTGATGCTTCAAAAGAAGATGTTCAAAAAGAATTTGAAAAGGGCTCTAAGCCTGTTTATAGATTTAGAATTCCAAAGAAAAAGACAATAACCTTTAATGACTTAATTAAAGGGGAGCAGAGTTTTAATTCTAATGATCTGGATGACTTTATAGTCAAAAAAGAAGATGGCAGTCCCACTTTCATGTATGCCAATGCCATTGATGATGCATTAATGAGTATTAATTTGGTGGTGCGCGGCGATGATCACTTGAGCAATACTCCAAGACAGATCGCCTTGTTAGAAGCTTTGCAATTAGATATTCCAGAATATGCCCATATAGCTCTTTTTACAGGTGATGATGGCTCTCCTTTATCAAAAAGAAATGGGAGTTTATCGATCCAAGAGTTGAAAGAGAAAGGTTACTTCCCATTAGCTGTTGCTAATTATCTTACCCGAGTAGGGCATACTATTGGGGATAATGAAGTTAGAGATTTAACTGCTCTAGCTAAGGTTTTTGACACCAATAAAGTTTCCAGTTCTCCAAGTCGCTTTGATCTACAGCAACTAAACTTTTGGCAGAAACAGGTTGTAGAAGCACAATCAGATGAAGAACTTAATAACTGGCTCAATCCGTTTTTAGAAGGTTTATTGCCCAAAGATATTGATAGCGGACTTTTTGTAAAAACTATACGCGAAAACATCGCTTTCCCAGAAGAAGCCATTTCTTTGGCCAACAATATTATGGGTGCTGATTTTAAGCTCTCGAATGAAGTTAAAAATATTATTAAAGCTTCTGGTAACGAATTCTTTAGTCTTGCCAAAGAAGCCTTTTTAAAAAATTGGCCGAGCTGGACGGAGTCCATGAAAGACTTATCCTCCACTTCTGGCAAGAAAGGCAAAGAGCTTTATCAGCCAATTAGAATTTCCTTAACGGGACAGGAGTCAGGTCCTAAACTAGACCAGTTGAGTACGCTGCTGGGTAAGGAAAGAGTGATAGAACGTTTAGAGAAAGCCAGCAAAATATGAAGATATTTAACTCTTTATCAGGGAAAAAAGAGGATTTATCCCCTGCCGAAACTGGAAAGATCAGCATCTATGTTTGTGGAATGACTGTGTATGATGATTGTCATATTGGGCACGCTAAGACCTTCCTGTCTTTCGATATGATCGTTCGATACCTTCGCTCCAAGAACATAGAAGTTAATTACATTAGAAATATTACGGATGTTGATGACAAAATACTAATGAGAGCAGAAGAAACGAAACAGGACCCCTCTGTTTTGACCAATAGATACGTTGAAAGGATGACTTCTGACTTTAATGCCCTGGGCATGATTTCACCGGACAAGGAGCCAAGAGCAACAGAAAACATCCAAATAATCCTGGAGCTGATTAATAAATTGATAGAAGGAGGCTATGCTTATCATGAAGGAAAGGATGTTTATTTCTCGGTAGAGTCTTTTCCAAACTATGGAAAATTGTCTAATCAAAAGATGGATGAAATTCTTTCTGGTGCCAGGATTGAAATAGATAAAGAAAAAAAGAATCCAGCTGATTTTGTCCTATGGAAAAGATCAGACGAAGGTTTAGCTTGGGATTCTCCTTGGGGAAAAGGAAGACCAGGTTGGCACATAGAGTGTTCGGCAATGAGTATGGATGCTTTAGGGGAAAGCTTCGATATCCACGCAGGAGGATCAGATCTGAAGTTCCCTCATCATGAAAATGAAATAGCTCAATCCGAGTCAGCTACGGGCAATAAATTTGCTAAATATTGGATGCACACAGGGCCTTTAAGAATAGACAAAAAGAAAATGTCTAAGTCACTGGATAATTTCCTTACTATACGGGATGCCTTGAAGAATTACCCTTATGAAATTATTAGATATTTTTTGTTATCCAGTCACTACAGAAGCCCGGTAAATTACTCAGAAGCATCTTTAGAAGAGGCCAAAGCCGCTTTAGACAGACTTTATACCTCTATCCATGATGTAGACATATCCAAAGAAGAGGTGGCAGCTAAGGGCCCACATACCGAACAATTTCAACAAGCTATGGATGACGATTTTAATGTACCCGAAGCCCTGGCAGTCTTATTTGATCTGGCGAAAGCAGTTAATATAGCGAAAGAGAATGGGGATCAAGAAAGGACAAAATTATTGGTTAATGAATTAATCCACTTATCTAAACCTTTGGGCTTACTTCAGCAAGATCCTGAAATATTTCTTAAGTCTGGAGTTAATGTGAATGAATCTGAGATCGAAGCCCTTATAGATAAAAGAGAAAAAGCAAGAGACAGCGGAGATTATTCAGCGGCTGACGGGATAAGGGATCAATTATTCGAGCAAAATATAATTTTAGAAGACTCTAAAGAAGGAACCTTCTGGAGAAGAAGATAGTTAAATAGTTAGGCTTTTAGTTACGTATCTGCAGTAGTTACAATCATCAGCAGCTTTTGGTGGCTCCTCTGCTAAAAGACAATACTTAAGGTCCAGTAGTGTGGGCTCAACCCATTGATCATTTCCTATATATGGAATTAATTTAACTTTGAATTCCAATTTATTATTGAACTCTGATTTATCTTTTATCCCATTGCAGTAAACAAAATAGGCCGTATCTGATACATCAAAGGAGTTGCCTCTAAACAGCCATTGATAAAACTCTACTTGTCGTTTGTAACTAATTTGCCAATCAGCATCCAGCGTAACTTCACCTTTTTTTGAAGTTGCCTTATAGTCTACAACTATCAGTTGATTAGTTTTTTTGTCTATCCATACGTCATCAATTCCCCCTCTGAGGATTAGATTCGTGGGCTCATGATATCTCTTTACACCATGTCTAAGAGATTCTCTCCATTTATCCAGATCAGGATGTTCATAAGGAATGGCATTTAAATTATTCTCTGATTGTATAGGGTGAGGCTCTTGTTTTTTTCTGTAGTTATCAAATTCATTTTTTAAAAGTTCATCCACCGCATTGTTTAGGTTGAACGGAAAAGTTGAAGGCCTGGCTATTCCGAGTCTATTTGTTAAATAAAAACACCGAGCGCATTCAATGAAGTTGTCCACTCTAGATCTACTTAGAACAAAAGGTTCATCGGTAGTTGGGTTAAAAAGTCTAGAAGCCATCTCTGTGTATTTTAGGAGCCTTAATTGTAAGCTCTTTGCAATTTGGCTCCCCGAGCTGGGCTCGAACCAGCGACCCAATGATTAACAGTCATTTGCTCTACCAACTGAGCTATCGGGGAATAAGTTAATTATAACTTCTTCAAAGCTTATAATAAATTTCTAATAAAGCTTATGTCTAAAGAACTCAAAGTTATTTCAGATTTTGATCCTGCTGGAGATCAGCCTAAGGCCATTAAAGAATTAGTTGAGGGAATTAATAGTGGGCTCCTTA
>ENA-ORXI01000388-ORXI01000388.1-sediment-metagenome-genome-assembly--contig:-NODE-388-length-36523-cov-2.855128_pt1 | contig 36523 bp, 36 predicted proteins | sample MGYA00237861_ERZ511468 | MGnify/ENA primary metagenome ERZ511468 (study PRJEB26299, sample SAMN06266213) | sediment metagenome | isolation source: Hudson Canyon methane seep mesocosm | place: USA:Hudson... | reverse complement strand
GGGGAGCCGACGTTGGCCCACACCGCCGGCGAGTGTCTGGAGCGGGCGCCCCTGGAGTCCTGCTTCTCGGTCCTGCTGGACCTGCTTGAACACGGCACTTGACCGGCCTTAGGCCACGGTCCCGCTTGTGGGCCGAGATGCATCGTGGAGCTAGGGCCCCACCAGGAACTCTTCCGTTGTAGGGGTCTGAGGGTTTAGCGCCACCCTCGGTCAGATGCGTCGTAGGACCGTCACGACCAGGCCGAAGATCGTCACCTCGTCCGCCGGATGCCGCAGTTCCTGGAAGGCGGGGTTCGCCGGCACCAGGACCACGGTCTCGCCGTCGCGTTCGAAGTACTTGACGGTGCCCTCGTCGCCAGGGATGCCCGCCACCACCAGGTCACCGGGTTCGGCCGTCCGCTGGACCTTCACGACCACGTGGTCGCCGTCCAGGATGCCGGCCCCGATCATCGACTCGCCGCGGACCCGGAGCATGAACAGCTCGCCGTCTCCGGTGAACTCGATCGGCATGGGGACCGACTCCGTGATGTTCTCATGGGCCAAGACGTCGGTTCCGGCGGCGACGTCGCCGACTAGGGGTACGTGACGGGCGGTGCCCCTGTCGACGGCGGCACCGCTGACCGGATCCAGGCAGACCTCCAGCGCCCGTGGCTTGGAGGGGTCCCTTCGCAGGTAGCCGCGGTCCTGGAGCGTGGCCAGGTGGGAGTGGACCGTGGACGGTGACGTGAGGCCCACGGCCGAACCGATCTCCCGTACCGACGGCGGGTAGCCGCGCTCCCGCGTCTGGGCGTCGATGAACTCGAGGATCTCCTGCTGTCGACTACTGAGCCCGGTGGTGGTCATGGGGGTGCGTCCTCTGGTGGTCGACCGGCCGGTTGCCGGTCCGCTTGACAGCGAACACCTGTTCGATACACTGACATCGTGATCGAACACCTGTACGCCGAATACATGTTCCCCGAACAGGCGTTCCGTGTCAAGGACCCGGTGGGACCCACCGGTTACCGCTGTCACACCCCATCGTCAGGATGTAGAGCATGAACACGATGACCCTGGAACTTCCGTTCGATCTGGCCGTCGAGGCCGAGTCACGTCCGGCCATGCGGCCCGAAGGGCGTGGAGTCGTGCAACGCATCCTCGTCGACGTCCTCTCGGCCGAGCCATACGCCGTTGGATCCCTGCGGGTGCCGTTAACTGCGGGGACGGGGACTGTCGACGCCCCGGCCGTCGGTACGGGGTCCATCGACACCAGGTCCCTCGGCACGGGGCCTGGTGGTACCGGATCCGTCGGTACCGGATCCGTTGGTGTGAGGGTGGCTGGTCCGGGGACCTACCGTCGCCGCCGCATCCTGGTGGCAGCGCTCCTCTGCCTGTTTCTTTCGGCTCTGCCGCTGCTGGGCGGCGAGCTGATCGGGTGGGTCACCGGTACCCCTGGAGCAACCCTGGTCGAGGCTTCCGGCCAGCCCGTCATCTATGTGGTCCAGCCGGGCGACACACTCTGGTCCATTGCCGAACGGGTGAACCCTCCCGGCCGCGATCTCCGGTACACGGTCGACCGTCTCTCCGAGGTGGCCGGCGGATCGCTTCTGCATCCCGGCCAGCGGATAGTCATTCCGCACGGTTGACCTCTGCGGCACCCCGCCTCAGACGACCAGGTACCTGCAGAAGAGGAAGTCATCGTGGGCGAGCACCCGGTCCAGTCGGAGTCCCGATGGCATGGTGAACGCTCCACCGGCAAGGAGTCCGGGTCCGGCCGTACCGGACCCGCCGACGAGATTGGGCGAGATGGTCAGGCACAGTTCGTCAACCAGGCCGGCGGCCAGCAACTGGTGGTTCAGGTGAGGTCCGCCCTCGCACAGGACGGTTCGTGCCCCGAAGTCACGGAGGGTCGCCAACAACCCCGTGAGGTCAACCCGGGTGCCACCCAGGTCGATCAGGTCGGCCACATCGGCGAGGGCATCGCGTCGGTCCGCCGGGGCCGATCGCGCTGTGGCGATCAGGGGAGGCGGGTCCTCAAGGAGGCGTTCGGTGAACAACGGTGCCGCCGGGTCCAGGTCCAAGCGTGCGGAGACCACCACCAACCGGGGTCGGACCGGCTGGCCAGCCTTGGCCCGAGCCGATGCCAGGCTGCCATCGGGGGTCCGCGGTGGTCGGTAGCCCTCGGCCCTCACGGTTCCGGCCCCTACGAGGATCATGTCGGCCAGGCCGCGCAGGGTCCGAAACACCCGTCGGTCCTCGGCGCCTCCCAGTTGGCTGGAAAGCCCCTGAACGGTCGTGGCGCCATCTACGGAGGCCACCATGTTGAGCATCACCCAGGGTCGGCCGGGTGGGGGTGGGCGTTCGAGGTCGAGGTGGATGTCGGAGACATCCACCTCGGGGCTTGTCGTGGGGTGGAGGAGTCGCACGACGTGACGGTACAACGCCGTGGCTGTGGAGAACGTCGACGTAATCCACCGGGAAATCCACAGTGAATACCACTATCCGTCCACAGCCTTGCCTCCGTAGGTTTCGCATTCGTGGCCGGTGGCGGTCTGCCCGGCAGAAGTCGTCTAACCGATTCGTCGGCGAGGCGTTGGGATGACCGCACCGATATCCGGGAAGGGTGTTCGCATGGCGGGCTCCTCAACCTGGGCCCGCCGTCACCGGCCACGACACAAACGGCCACCGAGTAGCCCCGGGGTCGTCACAGGTTGCCCCTACAGTCCGGAACAGTGGTCGGCCCGGTCGGAACCGGGCGCAGGAGGACGAGGAACCAGATGTCTGTAGCGCCCGAGCGGGGGGTACTTGGGATCCACCGCCACTTCACGACACCCGGAATCGACCCGTACGACGAGATCGACTGGGAGGTGCGGACGTCTCGCCTGGTGGACCACCGCGACGGTTCGGTCGCCTTTCAGCAGGATGGGGTCGAGGTGCCGTCGGACTGGTCGGTTAACGCCACCAACATCCTCGCCCAGAAGTACTTCCGCGGGCCGCTGGATGGTCCCGGCAGGGAGTCGTCGCTGCGCCAGGTGGCCGACAGGGTCGCCGGCACGATCGCCGACTGGGGTCGGAGGGACGGCTACTTCACCGACGATGACGAAGCCGAGGCCTTCGCGGCCGAACTCCGATACTTGATCGTGACCCAGCGGGCCGCCTTCAACTCGCCCGTCTGGTTCAACATCGGCGTGCCCGGGGTTCCCCAGCAGGCCTCGGCCTGCTTCATCCTCTCCGTCGAAGACCAGATGTCATCGATCCTGAATTGGTACGTCGAGGAGGGAACGATCTTCAAGGGTGGTTCGGGCGCCGGCGTCAACCTGAGCGCCATCCGGTCCTCCAGGGAGGCCCTGAAGGGTGGTGGCCAGGCCAGCGGGCCTGTCAGCTTCATGAGGGGCGCGGATGCCTCGGCCGGCACCATCAAGAGCGGAGGCAAGACCCGCCGCGCCGCCAAGATGGTCATCTTGGACATCGACCACCCGGACGTCCAGGAGTTCATCTGGTGCAAGGCCCGCGAGGAGCGCAAGGTCCGGGTCCTGGCCGACGCCGGATTCGAGGTCGGGTTCGACGGCGCTGACAGCCACTCGATCATGTACCAGAACGCCAACAACTCCGTCCGCGTCACGGACGGGTTCATGGAGGCCGTGTCGGCTGATGCCGACTGGAACCTCACGGCGGTCACCGACGGCTCGGTGGTCGAGACGGTCCGGGCCCGCAGCCTGTTACGTCAGATGTCCGAGGCGGCCTGGGAGTGCGCGGATCCTGGCCTCCAGTTCGACACGGCCATCAACCGGTGGCACACGGCTTCCAACACCGGCCGGATATCGGCCAGTAATCCGTGCTCGGAGTACGTCCACCTAGACGACAGCGCATGCAACCTGGCCAGCATCAACCTGTTGAAGTTCCTGGGGGCCTCGGACGACGACACCGATGCGATCGGGGGCTTCGACATCGACGGCTTCCGCCATGCGATCGAGGTCGTCTTCACCGCCCAGGAGATCCTCGTCGGCAACGCCGACTATCCGACGGAAACCATCGGCGAGACCACCCGGGCCTTCCGCCAACTCGGGCTGGGTTATGCCAACCTGGGTGCGCTCCTCATGGCCCTGGGCCTTCCCTACGACAGCGACGACGGTCGGGCGGTGGCCGCCGCCATCACGTCGGTGATGACCGGGCACGCCTACCGGACCTCGGCCCGGTTGGCGGACCGCATGGGGCCGTTCGACGGCTTCGAGCACAACCGCCAGCCCATGCTCGGCGTGCTGGAGATGCACCGTGATGCGTCCGAACTCCTGGATGCCGAGGTGGCGCCGGCCTTGGTGGCTGCCGGCCGCACGGCCTGGTTCGAGGCCTGTGCGCTCGCCCAGCGGGTCGGCGTGCGCAACAGCCAGGCCACCGTGCTGGCGCCCACCGGCACCATCGGCCTCCTCATGGACTGCGACACCACCGGGATTGAACCCGACCTGAGCCTCCTGAAGCACAAGCGCCTCGTCGGCGGTGGCACGATGTCGATCGTCAACCGGACCGTTCCCAGGGCGCTGCGACGCCTCGGCTACGACGAGGCGTCTGCCGCCGCCATCGAGGCCTGGGTGGACGAAAACCAGACGATGGTCGGTTGTCCGGAACTCCGGTCGGAGCACCTGGCGGTGTTCGCCACGTCGATGGGCGACAACCCGATCCACCACATGGGCCACATCCGCATGATGGGAGCGGTTCAGCCGTTCCTGTCGGGCGCCATCTCCAAGACGTGCAACATGCCGGAGACCGTCAGCGTGGACGACGTCGAGGAGCTCTACCTGGAGTCGTGGCGCCTCGGCCTCAAGGCGGTGGCCATCTACCGCGACAACTGCAAGGTCGCCCAGCCGCTCTCCGCCGGCAGTGGGTCAGGAGCGAAGCCTGCTGAGGTCGTGGCGGACTTCGCCGCCGCCTTGGCCGAGCCGGTCCGCCGCAAGCTCCCTCGGAGCCGGCGCTCCCTAACCCTGGAGTTCCGGGTGGCCGACTGTAAGGGGTTCGTCACGGTCGGGGAGTATGAGGACGGCCGTCCGGGCGAGGTCTTCCTCCGGGTCGCCAAGCAGGGGTCGACCCTCGCCGGGATCATGGATGCCTTCGCCATCTCGCTCAGCCACGGCCTCCAGTACGGCGTGCCCCTGAGGGCGTTCGTGGGTGCCTTCACGGGAATGAGGTTCGAGCCGGCCGGGATGACCGACGATCCGGACCTCCGGATCGCCACGAGCATCATCGACTACCTCTTCCGCCGCCTGGCCGTCGAGTACCTGAGCTTCGAAGAACGGGCGGAACTGAACATCCTGACGACCAGCGAACGGACCCAGCCCACCCTGCCGGGCGTGGAGGAGTCGGTCACGGAGACCCGTCAGGGTTCCGACGTGCCGTCGGACCCACCCACCGTGCCCTCGCCGGCCCAGTTCGCAGCCCAGTTGGCACTCGGATCGGGAGGGGCCGACGCTCCCCTCTGCATGCAGTGTGGTGTGGCCATGCAGCGTGCAGGCTCCTGCTACGTCTGCACCGACTGTGGCGCTACCAGCGGTTGTTCATGAGTCCCGTGGCCGGTGTCGGAGGCAGTGCGGGTAGGTGCCACTGATGGCCGTGCTTCGCTTCTCCTTCGGGACCATGGGATCCGGCAAGAGCACCCTCGCGCTCCAGATCCATCACAACCTTCTGGAGCGTGGCCTCCAGGGGATCCTCTGCAGCCAGCTGGACCGGTCCGGCGGCAGGGTCTCGAGTGCCCTCGGGGTTTCGGCCGACGCAGTGGAGGTGGGTCCGAGGCTGGACCTGTTCGAGTTGGCCCTGGCCGTGGCATCCAGGCGTGGGCGCATCGACTACCTGGTGTGCGACGAGGCCCAGTTCTATCGTCCCCGACAGATCGACCAGTTGGCCCGGATCGTCGACGACCTCGGCGCCGACGTGTTCGCCTTCGGTTTGCTCACCTCCTTCCAAGGAGAGCTCTTCGAGGGCACGAAGCGCCTCCTGGAGCTGGCCGACGAGAGGATCGAGGTGCAGGTCGAGGCCAGGTGCTGGTGTGGTGCAAGGGCCACCCACAACGCCCGCCTGGTGGACGGGGTGCAGGTGTACGACGGAAAGCTCTTCGTGGTCGACGATCCCGAGGACCGCCGGGTCAGCTACGACCTGCGTTGTCGTCGCCACTGGCTGGCCGGAGACGCCGGGCCGGTCGCCGAAACAGCCGTCGGCGGGCAGGGTTCAGAGGTCGAGGCGGCGCAGCATGTGGTCTGACAGGTCCCCCACGAGGTCCACGCCGTAGGTTCGCTCGGCGAACCGCCAGGTGCCGTCGACGCGCTCGAACCGGTCGTGGTAGCGGCCGCTGATGATCGGTTGCAGCGGACCGTCAGTGACCTGCTGGAAGACCGTGTAGGTGCTGCGACAGGTCGCCGAGTCGGCCTTCTCGTCTACCTCAAGGATCGGGTTAGCGACTAGGTGCCGAGTGCGCGGGGTGCCATCGTCATGGATGGCCACCAGGGACCGCCAGACCTCCAGGAGGCCGTCGCGATCCACCACCACGGGAGGATCGACATCGGAACCGAGCACCACGCGGGCGTCGGCGAACAGGTCGGAGCACTCCTCCAACCGACCGGCGTCCATGAGCTCGGCGTAGAGGTGGATCAGGTTCATGATCTGCGTGTCGGAGGTGGTCATCGCGTGGAACATAACCCGGTGCGGCCCGTCGCCCGGCTCCCATGCGCCCGGGAACCGAGCGGTAGCGTGCGGACATGAGCGACTACCGACCTCCCCTGGACGACATCCGGCTCGTCCTTGACGAGATCAGCGACATATCGGCCACCTGTGACCTTCCGGGCTTCGAGCACGTGGACCTGGAGACAATCGACGGCGTCCTCGAGGAGTTGGGCCGTTTCGTAGCCGAGGTGGTCGCCCCGGTGAACAGGATCGGGGACGAGCAGGGCTGCTCGGTGACCGACGGCGTGGTGACCGTCCCCGACGAGTTCAGCGTCGCCTGGGACAAGTTCGTGGAGTCCGGGTGGGGTGCCATCAGCCAGGATCCGGACTTTGGCGGTGGTGGCTTCCCCGGCACCATCCAGACGGTGGTCACCGAGCTACTGGCCACGGCCTCGCGTGCATGGTCGATGGGGCCGATGCTGACGGTCGGCGCCGTCGAGGCCATCCGCTCCTTTGCCGACGAGGGCCTGAAGGAGACCTTCCTGCCCAAGATGGTCACCAGTCAGTGGTCGGGAACCATGAACCTCACCGAACCGCAGGCAGGTTCCGACGTGGGAGCGCTCATCACCCGTGCCGTGCCGCAGGACGACGGCACCTACCGGATCTTCGGAACCAAGATCTTCATCACGTTCGGCGAGCACGAGCTGACCGAGAACATCATCCAGCTGGTCCTGGCCCGGACCCCGGACAGCCCGCCGGGCACCAGGGGGATATCGCTGTTCATCGTCCCCAAGTACCTCGTGGCCGACGACGGCAGCCTCGGCGAGCGCAACGACTACAGGTGCGTCTCGGTCGAGCACAAGCTGGGCCTGCATGCCAGCCCGACCTGCGTACTCGCTTTCGGCGACGCCGGTGACGGTGCGGTCGGCTATCTCCTGGGTGGTGAACACCAGGGCATGAGGTGCATGTTCTCGATGATGAACAACGCCCGTCTGGGTGTGGGCATCGAGGGTCTGGCCGTCACGGAGCGGGCCCTCCAGCAGGCCTCCGACTATGCGATGGAGCGTCTACAGGGCAGGGCCATAGGTGGACCCGCCGGTGAGCAGACAGCGATTATAAGGCACGCTGACGTGCGGCGGATGCTGCTCACGATGCGGGCCTACACCGATGCCATGCGCTGCCTGCTCTACCTGAACGCCGCCAGCCTGGATGTGGCCGACCGCCACCCGGATGCGGACACCCGCCAGCGGGCGGCTGATCGGGCGGAGCTGCTGACGCCGATCTCGAAGGCCTGGTGCACCGACCTGGGCGTCGAGATGACCTCAGTCGGCGTGCAGGTCCACGGCGGCTATGGCTACATCGAGGAGACCGGTGCTGCCCAGCACCTCCGGGACGCACGGATCTCACCGATCTACGAGGGGACCAACGGCATCCAGGCCATGGACCTGGTGGGCCGCAAGCTCCCGATGAGCGAAGGCGCTGTGATTGGCGACCTGCTGGTCGACATCGCAGGCACGGTCTCCGACCTGGCTTCAGCGGGCGAGGACTTCGACTCGATCCGCGTAGGCCTGGCCGACGCCCTGGCGGCGACCGAGGAGGCCACGACCTGGCTGATGGTGCACGGTCTGGCCGACCCCAACGATGCCATGGCCGGTGCCTCGCCGTACCTAAGGATGTGCGGCCAGCTGATCGGAGGCTGGCTGGTGGCGCGCCTCGCCCTCGGGGCACATCGCAGGATCCGGGCCGGAGAGGGCGACGCTGACTTCCTGGAATCCAAGATCGTGGTGGCCCGCTTCTACGCCGAGCAACTCCTGCCCGTGACCAGGGCCCAGCTAGGTGCGGTGACCGCCGGTGCCGGCGACCTCTACGCCGTGGCGGACGATGCCTTCTCCGCCTGAGCCGGTTCTCCGGGGGCGGACATGATCCTGGCCGGAGTGATCGGCGCGATTCCGAGCCCATCGGGAAACTCAGTCTCGATCGGCCCCCTGGAGCTCCGGGCCTACGGCCTGATGATCGCCCTGGGGGCATTCGTGGCGGTGGTGTGGAGCCAGAAACGCCTGGCGGCCCGCGGCGGCGATCCCGAGGACATCTCCACGATCGCCATGTGGGCGGTGCCGGCCGGCCTCATCGGTTCCCGGCTATACCACGTGGCGACCGACTGGCGGTCCTTCAGGGGGCGCTGGGAGGACGTGCCTGCAGTCTGGCAGGGCGGTCTGGGAATCCCGGGAGGGCTGATGGCCGGCGTGCTGGTGGGCGTGCTCGTGGCCCGTAGTCGCGGCTTGTCGATGGCAGTGGCGATGGACGTCATGATCCCGACCATCCCGGTGGCCCAGGCCATCGGCAGGTGGGGCAACTGGTTCAACCAGGAGGTCTTCGGCCGACCTACGGACCTGCTGTGGGCACTCGAGATCGACGCCGTTCACCGTCCGGTCGCCCACCTGGACGCCGCAGCGTTCCATCCGACGTTCCTCTACGAGGGGCTCTGGAACGTGGCGCTGGCGGTGGTCCTCGTACGCGTTGAGCGGCGTTCCCTGCTTCGCCCCGGCTACATAGTGGCGCTGTGGGTGTTCGGATACGGATTGGGGCGGCTCTGGGTGGAGGCGCTGCGGTCCGATGCGGCCTCGCTGATCGCCGGGGTCAGGGTCAACACCTGGATGGCGATCGTGGCGATCGTGGTGGGTGCAGTCGTGGCTCGGGCCGGGCGGATTCCTCCCGGGGAGCGAACCCGGGGAGGGACGGTGGTCCGATGAGCGGCGGCGAACTTCCCAGGAAGGCCCTGAAGAGGGTGGAGCGGACCTTCGCGTTCCTGGACCTCTGTGGATTCACCGCCTACACGGACGAGAAGGGTGACGCTGCGGCGTACGACGTGATCTCCAAGTTCCGGATGGCGGTGCGACAGGTGGCCGCCGAGAGGGGGGTCCGCCTCGCCAAGTGGCTTGGTGACGGCGTGATGATGATCGGCGTCGAACAGGAGGACCTGGTCGAGGCGGTCATCGACATCGAGTACCTGGTCGACGAGAGCAGGTCGCCGCTACCCATGCGGGCCGGGATCGCAAGGGGTCGGGTGCTCCTCATCGACGGTGACGACCACGTCGGATCAGCGGTGATCATGGCATCCAGACTCTGCGACCGGGCCAAGCCCAACCAGATTTTGGCCCAGGCGGGCACGGTCTCCCTCCAGATGGTGAACGCCGTGGAGATCCGCCTTGGGGAGCACGACGTGCCGGGCTTCGCCGACAGGATCGAGATAGTGCAACTCAGGTCGCCGGGCGGCCACTGAGGCACCGTGACCGCTCCGACGCTGGGAGCCGATGAGGGCTTCACACCGTTCGAGGCATCGGTCGCAGCGGTGCTCGCCGCCCTGCGCCCCGGCGAGGTGGTGACCTACGGCGAGGTGGCCGTCGAGGCCGGCCATCCCGGGGCTCATCGGGCGGTCGGGAGGTTCCTGGGAGTGCACGACGGCTACCCGTGGTGGCGTGTCGTGACCTCGACCGGACGTCTGGTTCCGGGTCACGAGGTGGAACAGGCGAAACGCCTGGCCGCCGAGGGGGTGGCGACCGGCGACGGCAGGGTGCGGCCCGGCTGACACTCCATCCGCCTGGCACACCCCGAGGGCGGGTGCGACGGTAGGATGGGGGCACCCACCCGGGTCTGGTCGGCCGCCTGTATGCCGACCCCGGGTCGGATTCGTCACCCGGTATGAGCGGTGACGGTACCCGCCGAGGCGCGGGTGACGATTCGGTGGCCAGGCCGCCGGGAAAATAGGAAGTCCAATGACGACGACCCAGTTCGCCGATCTGGGCATCGACCAGGATCTGGTTGATGCCCTTGCCGAGCGGGGGATCACCACCCCGTTTGAGATCCAGACTCTCGCCATTCCCGACGGCATCGCCGGGCGGGACGTGTGTGGCAAAGCCAAGACGGGGTCGGGCAAGACCCTCGCCTTCGGTATTCCGCTGATCCAGCGCCTCTCCAAGGCGAAGCCCCACCGGCCCACCGGCCTGGCACTCGTGCCCACCCGTGAGCTGGCCGTGCAGGTCTGCAAGGAACTCGAGCCGCTGGCCTCCACACGGGGCCTCACCTTCGAGTCCATCTACGGTGGTTCGCCGATCGAGAAGCAGATCGCCGCATTGAAGAGAGGCGTCGACTTCGTGGTGGCCACCCCCGGACGGATGATCGACCTCATCCAGCAGGAGGAGCTCTCGGTCGCCGACCTGGAGGGTGTGGTGATCGACGAGGCCGACCGCATGGCCGACATGGGCTTCATGCCCCAGGTCGAGTGGATTCTGAGGCGGACCGAGAAGAAGCACCAGACGCTGCTCTTCTCAGCCACCCTCGACGGCATGGTCGGCGCCCTGATCAGCCGCTACCAGACCGATCCGGTGACCCATGAGGTGGCATCGCGTGAGGTGACGGTGGCCGAGATGGAGCACCGCTTCCTGGCCGTACACGAGATGGACAGGGTGCGGGTCGCTGCCAGGATCGTGGAGGCCTCCAACAGGACGATCATCTTCTCCCGCACCAAGTGGGGTGCGGACAAGCTGACCGACAAGCTGCTCGGTGAGAACGTGAGGGTGGCCGCCATCCACGGCGACCTGAGGCAGGCCCAGCGCGAGAAGGCACTCTCCGACTTCCAGTCCGGCAGGGTCAAGTGCCTGGTGGCCACGGACGTGGCCGCACGGGGGATCCACGTGGACGACGTGGACGTGGTCATCCACTACGACCCGCCGTCTGATGCCAAGGCCTACGTGCATCGTTCGGGCCGTACCGCACGTGCCGGGGAGTCCGGCGTGGTGGTCAGCCTGGTGCTCTGGAACGAGGAACTCGAGGTGCGCAAGCTTTTGCGCCGCCTTGGGATGAGGCAGCCGATCGTGGAGGTCTACTCCAACGATGTGCGGCTGGACGACCTGATGGCATGGGATCCGGGCAACGAGGCCGCCTGACCTGACGCCGCAGATCGGGACCGGCTCCTGGTGACCGACCGGCACCTGGACCTGACGGCCGACCGGCTCGCCGAGGAGGCGGCTGTGCGACTGCAGTCGGTAGACGATCGTCGACGACGCGGTGCGTTCTTCACCCCGCCGGACGTGGCCTCCGGCCTCGTAGCCGAGGTCGTGGAGCGAGGAACGGTCCTGGATCCTGCCTGTGGCAGCGGGGTGTTCCTGCTGGCCGCCGCCCGACGCCTCCTGGAGGTGGGTGCGGCCGATCGTGGTTCCATCGTGCGCAGGCACCTATTCGGTGCTGACGTGGATCCTGCATCTGTGGACGCCACGCGTCGTGTGCTGGGGGCCTGGGCTGATGTCCGCCCCGACGAGGTGTCCGGCGTGGTCGTGGCTGATCCGCTGCACGAAGTAGCCGATCCATGGCCGGACCGGCCGGCCGACGGGTTCGACGCCGTGGTCGGAAATCCGCCGTTCTTGGGCCAACTCTTGGCCTCCACCTCAAGGACTGGTGCCGACCGCAAGCTGCTGAGGGAGCGATTCGGCGACCTCGTGGGGGCCTACACGGACGCAGCGTGGCTGTTCCTGGCCCTCGGCCTGGAGGTGCTGGCACCAGGAGGTCGGATGGTCCTCATACAGCCGCAGTCGCTGCTGGCGGCGAGAGATGCCGGCCCCATCCGGGACCGACTGGTGAGGTCTGGTCGGCTGACTGGCCTGTGGCTTGACCGTTCGGGCGTCTTCGCCGGCCACGTCGAGGTGTGCGCCCCGATCGTGGAGACCAGGACCACCGGGTCGCAACCCGATGGTCCTGTGCGCCTCCTGGTCGATGGTTCGGTCCAGCCGGCGGGACATGTGCCGCCACCGGTACCGGGCGAGGCCTGGGGCGAGCTGGTGGCCGGCCTCCTGGGAATTCCGGAGGTCGGGTGGGTTGGTGGCCGGTCGGCTGGCGACAGGCGGATCGGCGACAGGGCAGGGGTGACGGCTGGCTTCCGGCAGCACTACTACGCCCTCGTCGGAGCCGTGCACGAGCGGTCCGGTCCGGCGGACCGTCGTGCGCCGCTGCTGACCACGTCGTCTGTGGATCCGCTGCACTCCCATTGGTCGACGGTGCCGTGCCGCTTCGACGGGCGCCGTTGGACGGCGCCGGTGGTGGACCTGGCGGTGGTCGGGGACACCGACCCGACGGTCGGCTCCTGGTTTGAGGCACGCCGTCGCCCGAAGCTCCTGTTGGCCACCCAGACCACGGTCGTCGAGGTCGTCGTGGATCCGGTCGGGGACATGGTTCCCCTCACCCCACTGGTCGTCGTTGAGCCGGACCCCAGCGACCTCTGGCACCTGGCTGCAGCACTCAGCGCCCCGACGGTGACAGCTCTGGCGGCCAGGCGGGCGGTCGGCGCAGCCCGTTCGGCCGGACGCATCAAGTTGTCGGCCCGCCAGGTGGCGGACCTACCCCTGCCCGCTGACTCGACGGCATGGGATGAGGGTGCCGACCTGGCCAGGGCGCTCCACGGGGTCGGACTGGTCGCCACCCGGGATGCCTGGATGGAGTTCGGTGAGATCATGGAACGTGCGTACGGGGCGTCGGATGAGGGCCTCCTTGAGTGGTGGTGGGCTCGCCATCCGGCCCGTTCCAGGGCCTGATCGGCCACCTGGCGCCGACTCGTCCCGACCCGGCACCAATCCGGCTCGCGTTACAGGTGCTTCTCCCGCCTAGAATGTCGTTACAACATCACGAGTGGCCCGGTTCGCCGGGTCCGGCAACCTGGGACGGACACCCAAGGTGCTCACCCACCGGAGACGGTGGGGATGTGGCCCGAGAGGGCAACAAAGTGTCCGCCGGCTGGCCTACGGGTCACGCTGTCGGCGCAGAGCGCTGGTGTCACCCGGGTAGGAGACCGGTTGCATGACGCACGAACCGACGAGCGACGACGGACACTCCGTCGACCAGCCCGTCCATCCGCGCGCCTACACGGCCGACCTACCGGTCACCGGTGCATGGCGTCCGGGCGACCCGGTCGGCGATCGGCTGTTCGCCCCGGTCGGTGGTGGCCGTCCCTTCGTGCTCGAGGGCGGCGGCGTCCTAACCGAGGTGGCAATGGCCTTCGAGACGTGGGGGGAGCTCTCTCCGGCGGCTGACAATGCGATCCTCATCTGCCATGCCCTCACCGGTGACAGCCACGCCCATGGCCAGGCCGGAGCCGCCCATGCCACCCCCGGCTGGTGGAACGGCGTCATCGGGCCGGGATGCGGCATCGACACCGACCGGTACTTCGTGGTCTGCGTCAACTCGTTGGGCGGCTGTCAGGGCTCCACCGGCCCCTCATCGGTGGATCCGGAGACCGGCACGCCCTACGGGTCCAGGTTCCCGACGGTCACCACACGAGACATCGTCCGCTGCCAGGCAGCCGTGGCCGACCACCTCGGCGTCGACTCATGGATGGCCGTAGTCGGCGGCTCCATGGGTGGGATGCAGGTCCTGGAGTGGGGCGTCATGTTCCCCGAGCGCGTGCGCTCCATCGCCCCGATCGCCACGACGCTGGCTGCCAGTGCCCAGCAGGTGGCCTGGAGCGCCGTGGGTCGCACGGCCCTTGCCCTGGATCCGCGGTTCCGGGGCGGCGACTACTACGACGCCAGGCCCGGCGACGGCCCATTCGCCGGCTTGGCGATCGCCCGGTCTGTGGCCCAGATCACCTACCGCAGTGCCGAGGTGTTCGATGACCGGTTCGCCCGTGAACTGGTGGACCCCCGGTCGGTCTTCGGCCACTGGGACCGCTTCCAGGTGGAGTCCTACCTCGACTACCACGGCGAGAAGCTGGTCCGCCGGTTCGACGCCAACACCTACCTGACCCTGAATCGGACCATGGACCTGCACGACCTGTCCCGTGACAGGGGATCCATGGAGTCCGCAATCCGGCGCCTGGCGGACCTTCCCGCCATAACCATGAGCATCAGTTCCGACGTGTTATATCCGACCGCCCAGCAGGCGGCCATTCGGGACGCCATTCGTGCGGCAGGTGGTCGATGCGACCACCATGTGATCCAGAGCCCTGACGGGCACGATGGCTTCCTGCTGGCAACCCGACAGGTTGGGTCGCTGCTGGCCGGCTTCCTGAGAGAGGTGGATGTTTGATGGTCGAACCACGGAACCGTGCCGGAGGCGGAGGTCCGCCGAACATCGGCCCTGAGACGGCTGCCATCCTGGCCGGGCGAACCGAGGGCGAGCGGTCGTTGGCGCCGGTGCTGTACCCGTCGTCGACGTTCGAGTTCTTCACGGTCGAGGAGGGCAGGCACCAGGCCACATCCATCGCCCCCGACCGGTTCTACAGCCGCTATGGCAACCCGACAATCAACGCCTTCGAGGCCACGATTGCGGAGTTGGAGGGTGCCGAGGCTGCGCGGGCTTTTGCCTCGGGCATGGGGGCGATCAGTTCCGTGGTGCTGGGCATCTGTTCGTCTGGCGACCACATCGTGGCCCAGCGCCAGCTGTACGCCGGGACGCAGCTGTTCCTGCAGACAGCCTGCCCGCGCTTTGGAATCGACGTCACCTTCGTGGACGGCACGCAGCCCGGAGCCTTCGCCGAGGCGGTCGTGCCCGGCAAGACGATGCTGGTGCTGGCCGAGACGCCGGCCAACCCGCGCCTCGACATCATCGACCTAGATGCCCTGGGAGCCATCGTCAACGCACTGACCGTCGTGGACTCGACGTTCGCCACGCCGATGGGCCAGACGCCCCTCGCCCACGGGGTGGACCTGGTGCTCCACTCGGCGACGAAGGGGATCGCAGGCCACAACGATGCCACGATTGGTGTGGTGGCCGGATCCGAGGACCTCATGTCCTGGTTGTGGGGATTCGCTGTTCTGCAGGGCGCCAACGCCTCGCCCTATGACGCCTACAACGCCCACAGGGGGGTGCGGACCCTGGACGTCCGCCTACGCCAGCAGACCGAGTCGGCACGGCTGCTGGCTGACTTCCTGGAAGCCCACGACGCGGTGTCCGACGTGCGGTATCCGGGCCTGGCCTCCCATCCGCAGCATGAGCTAGCTGAACGTCAGATGCGGTCCATGGGTGGCCTGCTCACATTCGACCTAGCTGGTGGCCTGGACGCTGGCCGGCGGTTCGTGGAGGCGACGTTTATCGCACGTCAGGCCACCTCCCTGGGTGGGCCGGAGACGCTGCTGTGTCATTCGGCCACGACCACGCACGTCAGCCTCACGCCCGAGGAACTCGAGGCCTCTGGGATCGGGGAGGGGACGGTCCGGGTGTCATGCGGGCTCGAGAACGTCGGCGACTTGATCGCCGACTTCGAGCGTGGGCTGGACGCCGCGGGCTGAGGCACGCAACTACCATCGGGCCACGGAGAAGGGGCTGCTCGTGACGCGCATGTGTTCCACAACCAGGAGGTCGGCGCGTGCCGGCATGGCCATTGTGGTGCTGGCTGGTGGGCTCCTGCTCGGCGTCTCCAGTCCAGCCTTCGCCCAGGTGACCACGGTGGAGACTGTGCCGCCCGAGGTGGACGAGGACGGTCGGACGGCCGGGGAGCGCATCGACCGAATAGTCGTGACTCTGCGGGTGCTGGCTGCAGTGCTCCTCGTGGGGACCGGTGCCTACTGGTGGCAGAGCCGGCCGGCCAACAGGGTGGCCGCCGGTGTAGACGATCCCGGTTCCACCGACCGGTTGGACCGTGTGGTCGTCGAGGGTGCCCTCGAGGCCCGTATGCCGACGATCCGACCACCGGACGAGGTCGAAGCCGTCACGCTGCTCTCTGCTTCGGAACCGGTTCACGAACCGCCTGGCGGCCCAGCGCCCGGGCAACCTGTCTAGGGTCTGGACATGTCTGAAACAGTTCTCGACCTCGAGGCCATGTTGGAGCGGTTCCGGGAACGTGCAGCGGCGGTGCGGACCCGCACCCTGCCTCCCGTGGGTGGCGAGGAGCGCCAGCGCTTCATCGACCAGGCCCAGAACGACTTCCAGGACTTCGCCATCGTCGGGGACGCCGAGGCCAGCCTGGATGACGGCGTCCTGACGCTTCGGATCGACCTGGGCGGCACCTCCGGGGGCTGACCCTCGGCAGCGCCAAACGGGCGGCCTTCCGCTATCGTTCCGGTCTGACGCGGACGTAGCTCAGCTGGTAGAGCATCACCTTGCCAAGGTGAGGGTCGCGGGTTCGAATCTCGTCGTCCGCTCCACGGGAATCCCCTGCTCAGCAGGGGATTCTTCTGTTTTCCGGGGCTCGAACGCTTTGATGACTCCGGCTCAGCGCCAGACCACGCGGGCCACGGTCAGGGTGGTGCAGTAGAAGACGTCGCGGTTGCCGCCGGGCGTGAGGAACATTCCGTTGGCGATCCGGGATCCGGTATGGACCCGGTCCAGCAGGTCTCCGGTGCGGATGTCGACGACGATCAGGTCGTCGGTACCGTCCCGGGTGAAGTCGTTGATGACCATCTCGGCCGAGTCGGGGAACACCACCGGTTGCATAGTGGGCCGGACGTCGAGGTGCCAGCTGACAACCAGCCCGTCCGACGTGTCGACGCCTGCCAGGCCGCCGTTCAGCGAGTCCCAGGCGAGAGCCATCTGGTGTTCCGGCACGTGCACCGGTGGGGCGATGATCCCGCCGCCGGGGGTGCCGAACGGTTCGACCACATCCACTTCGCCGGACCTGCCCAGGTCCACGCGTAGCAGCCGTTGGGCGCCCGTCCACGAGACGGGGTTGCGCCACGACAGCGCCCTGCCGGGGTGGTCGGCCCACCGGCCGTTGGGTTCGGTGGTATGGATGAGGCGGATCGGTGCGACGTCGCCGCAGTCCATGAGCCAGGCGGCGCCGTCGGAGAGGCACGAGTCCCAGGCCAGGCCATGATCGCCGCCAGTGGTGCGATAGCGGGGGGACCAGATCCCGTCCAGGTGCATCGAGTCCGCGTCGACCCGGATCCTCCACAGGTGTTCGGTTCCCGGCACGATGACGGCGTCCCCGTCGGATCCGTGGTCACCGGCGATGCGACCCATGGAGCCCTCAGGCAGGACCATGGGCTCACCGATGAGGTCGAGGGTGTCGGGGTCCAGTCGGGTGATGGTGGTGCCGCCCTGGCCCTCCAGGCGGAGGTCCTTGGTGATCAACGTGCCGTCGGACAGGGCCAGGAGACCGTTGTGGCTGCGGTCGACTGGCAGCTCACGTTCGGCGAGCACCTGGCAGTCCGGGTCCAGGCGGTGCAGGTAGGAGCCGTTCACGGAATGGATCGAGCCGTTGGCGTGCGCCAGGATCGCCCCGCACCACACGTGGTCGCCGCATGGCAGCTCCCCCGACCAACTGATCGGCTCCAGGGTCTCCGGGTGGATGCGCTCCACCCATCCGTACGGGGGTGGGCCGGCGAAGGCGGGCATCGTGCCACCCAGGAACCACTCGCCCTGGTCGCGTTCCACGACCATCACGTTCCAGCGGTCGTTTCGCCTCGTGACCACCTCGGCGGTCCCGGTGGCGGCGTCCAGACGCCCGGAGCGTGCCTTCTGGCGCCGGTTGCCGCCGCATTCCACCGGCCACCGGGAGGGCCAGTAACCGGGGCTGGGATCGTTCCGGTCCAGTGGCGTAGTCATTGTCGGAACGTTATGACACGACCTGGATCAACCGTTGATCCGGCGGTTCCAACTGCCCGTTTCCACGGCGAAGTGCCGTCGGGACAGGTAGGCGAACAGGGCGACCGCCAGTGGTAGCACGGTGAACCACAGGCTGGCGCTCCGGTAGTCGCCCCACACGATGCTCCCGAGCGAGAAGGTCAGGGCGCCCAGTGCTGAGGTCAGCACGCTGATCAGGGCGAGGGTTCCCGAGATCGAACCGATGTGTCCCACTCCGAAGAGCGCTGGTAGGAGGGAACTCTGCACGGCGGCGCCGCTGCCCATCGTCATCCCCAGGACCATCGAATAGAGGAGCACTGCTGGAAAGGTCGTAGACGTGCCTCCCAGCAGCATCGTCGATGCCAGGAGCAGCATCACGACCGTCGGGAGTATCGGCCGGGCCGCACGATCGGCCAACCACCCGAACGCCAGCCCTCCCATGACGGCGCCGACCGCCTGGGGTAGGAACATGGCGGCGGCCTGCGAATTCGAGTAGCCGATCTCGCCGAGCAGGTTGGTCTGGTGGAATAGCAGGCCGGTACCGAGCAGCGAGTTCGTAGCGGTGACGGCGGCGAGGACCCAGAAGGCAGTCGACCTGAGTGCCGTCGACCGGGTGACTGACGGTTGAGCCGAGCCGGGCTGGTCGATGTGGACCGGAGGTTCACCATCCGGCAGTTGTCCCAGGTCGGCGGGCCGGTTCACGTATCCGAACCAACTGACAGGCACGGCCGTCAGGGCTATGACCGCTGAGGCGGCCAGCCAGGCGATGCGCCACCCCCATGCGTCGATCGCGACCGCCAGCAGTATCGGCACGACGGACATGCCGCCCATGGTCAGCGTCATCTTGAGGCCGATTGCGAAGCCACGGCGGCGGTCGAACCAGTGCATGACGGCCACGGTCGAGGTGAGGCTGAGGGCTCCCTGGCCGAGGAGCCTGATGCCGAAGAACCCGGCGGCGAGCCACACGACGCCGCGGACCATCGACATGTGTGCGAGGGCGAGTGCGAAGGCGATTCCGAAGACCGTGGATGCACGTCGTACCCCTACCTGGTCGACCCAGCGACCGATCCTCGGCTGGAACGTCGAAGACAGCAAGGTTCCCACCAGATAGGCGGTGGCGATCGCCGAATCAGAGAGATCCAGTCCGTCGGACAGGTGCTGGCGAAACACCGAGACCCCGATCGACTGTCCGGGACCGGTGAGAACGCCGACGAGGCTGGCCAGTCCGACAATCCGCCAGCCGTAGAAACCGGCAGGCGAACGTGCGGCCGGTCGGGTGTCCGGTGCAGCGTTCACCGCGGCACGCTACCCAGCAGGCCGTCGGCGGATGGTGTCCCCCTCAGGTCCGTCGGGATCCCGGGCGGTGATTCGATTCCGCGCTGGTACTACGATTCGGCGCTGGTCGACGAGCGACCGAGACCCGTTGGTCCGGTCAGGGGTGCCCCATGAGGATTGCGGTGCTGTGCGAACGGATGGCGGGTGAGCGGCGGGTCGCCGTGACCCCTGAGGCCACCCGGACGCTGGTGGCCGACGGGCACTCCGTGGTCATCGAGTCGGGCGCCGGAACCGCAGCCGGCATGCCCGACGAGGCGTACCTGACGGCGGGCGCCACCGTGGCCCCAGACCTGGCAGCGACCGTCGGTGATGCTGGGGTCGTCGTGTCGGTGAACGGCCCGACCGACGGCGCGACCCTCGATCACCTCGGGGGCGACCACGTCGTCATCGGACTGTTCGACCCGTTCTGGCTTCCCGATGTCGCCGCCCGGGTGGCGGCGACGGGTGCGACGATGCTCGCCCTGGACCTCGTGCCACGCAGCTCCCGTGCCCAGGCCGTCGACGTGCTGTCCTCGATGGCGACGGTGGAGGGCTTCCAATCGGTCCTCCTGGCGGCCGGGCGGCTACCGAAGATGCTTCCCATGCTCATGACGGCTGCTGGCACCGTCCCGCCCGCCCGGGTGCTGGTACTGGGTGCCGGCGTTGCGGGCCTCCAGGCGATTGCTACGGCCCGACGCCTCGGCGCAGTGGTGGAGGGGTTCGACATCCGGGAGGAGGCCCTGGAGCAGATCCGGTCCCTCGGTGCGAAGTCGATCGACCCGCCGCCGGCACCGGATGGCGGCGTGCCCGATGCGGCGCTGATCCACGAGGTCCTGACACCGCATGTGGCCGAGGCCGACATGGTCATAGCGACGGCCCAGATCCCCGGCCGCCAGAGCCCGCTGCTGGTCACCGCCGCCATGGTTGGCGGCATGCGTCCTGGATCGGTACTGGTTGACCTGGCGGTCCAGCGTGGCGGCAACTGTGAGGTCTGCATCGCTGACACAGACGTCGACCATGGTGGCGTAACCATCCTCGGTCCGACCGACCTCGCCTCCGGTTCGGCGGTGACGGCATCGAGGATGTTCGCCACGAACATCACCAACCTGCTGCGGATGCTGGACAATGACGGCGAGCCGTTCGTCGACCCGAACGACGACGTGCTGGCAGGGATGCTGGTCGCAGCCGGCGGCGAGGTCGTGCACCCGGTGGTCCGATCCCTGCTGGAGCAGCGGGCGGAAGCTTCCGTAAGCGACGGAAAGGCCGGGGCATGACCCTGTTGATAGCCCTCACGCTGTTCGTGCTGGCCGTGTTCCTGGGCATGGAGCTGATCTCCAAGGTCCCAGCGACGCTCCACACGCCGTTGATGTCGGGGTCCAATGCCGTGTCGGGCATCACCCTCATCGGGGCCCTGGTCTCGGCCGGGACCGACCACTCCACGTTGACCACGCTGCTCGGCTTCTTTGCGGTCGTGCTGGCCACGATCAACGTGGTCGGCGGGTTCCTCGTGACAGGCCGGATGCTCTCCATGTTCTCCTCGGGTAGCAGGAAGCGGCCGTGAGCGCCGCCGACGTCACCTCGGTCGCCTACCTGGTCGCGGCCGTCCTGTTCATCCTCGGCCTCAAGGGGCTGGCACGACCTCGCACGGCACCGCGGGGGAACCTGCTGGGTGCCTCCGGGATGCTCGTCGCCATCCTGGCCACGCTGCTGGACCGGTCGATCGTGGACTTCCGTGTGCTGCTGGCCGGACTGGTCGTGGGCTCCGCCATCGGCGCCGTCCTGGCGGTCCGGGTGCAGATGACCGGCATGCCACAACTGGTCGCCCTGTTCAACGGGTTCGGTGGTGGGGCGTCGGTGCTCGTCGCCGGGGCGTCGTTCCTGGCGGTGGTGGACGAGGGCCTGGTCGACAACCAGTTGGCGATCGCCGCTGCGCTGACGGCACTCATCGGCGTCGTCACCCTCACCGGTTCGCTCGTCGCCTTCGTCAAGCTGCAGGAGGTGTTGTCACTGGGTGGCTTCCGGGGGCAGGGGGTGCTCCGAGCCGTCCTGGCCGTCGTGGCCGTGGCAGCCGCGGTGATGGTGGTCGTCAGCCCCGCCGACACCGGCTGGTTCTGGCTCCTGGTGGGCGCCGGGGCGCTCCTGGGCATCCTGGGCACGGTGGCCATCGGCGGAGCCGACATGCCGGTCGTGATCGCCCTGCTGAACGCCTTCTCCGGACTGGCCGCATCCACCGCCGGGTTCGTGCTCGACAACCCACTGCTCATCATCGCCGGTTCCCTGGTCGGTGCCAGCGGTGTGATCCTCACCCAGATCATGTGCACCTCCATGAACCGGTCGTTGTTCGACGTGGTCTTCGGATCCATGGCCACCGGTGGCGTGGTGGCCGACGCTGACGAGGTGTATGGCGACCGGGTCACCTCCACCTCGGCCGAGGAGGTGGCGATGATCCTGGAGGTCGCCGAGCGGGTGGTGATCGTGCCCGGCTACGGCCTCGCCGTCGCCCAGGCCCAGCACGCCGTCCGGGACCTGATGCGGACCCTGAACGACGCCGGTACCGAGGTCGTGTTCGGTATCCATCCGGTGGCCGGGCGCATGCCGGGGCACATGAACGTCCTGCTGGCCGAGGCCGAGATCGACTACGAGTGCCTGCTGGACATGGACCAGGTCAACCCGACGTTCGCGCAGACGGACGTGACGATCGTGATCGGCGCAAACGACGTCGTGAACCCGTTGGCCCGGACCGATCCCGATTCCCCGATAGCCGGCATGCCGGTCCTGAACGTGGACGAGTCCAGGACGGTCGTGGTGATCAAGCGGTCCCTGGGTGCGGGGTTCGCCGGTATCCCGAATCCGCTGTTCGCAGCCGACGGCACCCTGATGCTGTTCGGCGACGGCAAGAAGGCCGTGCTGGACGTGGTGGCCGCGCTCCTCAACGCCTGATCCGCGCCCTGACGGGCCGGAAGGGTCGAGTCAGCCGGCCCAGTCGGGGGGGCGCTTCTCCAGGAAGGCCCGCATGCCCTCCTGGGCCTCGTCGCTCCTGAACAGTTCGGCTGAGAGCTCAGCGGTCCAGACGAAGGCCTCTTCGATCGGCATTCCGGACACCCGTACCAGCAGTTGCTTGGTGGCGGCCAGCGCATCGGGACCTCCGGCCAGCAGGTCGGTGACGAAGCCGTCGACCACGTCGTCCAGCTCATCGGCCGGAACGGCCCTGTTGACGAGACCCATGCGGGCGGCATCGGCACCGGTCATCCGGTTACCCAGCAGCATCGCCTCCGCGGCGTCGGTGGGCCGCATCCTGGGAAGGCACAGTACCGAGATCATTGCCGGTGCCAGCCCGCGTCTTACCTCCGTGAAGCCGAATTTGGCATCGTCTATGGCCACTGAGAGGTCCATGGCGGCAGCCAGCCCCATGCCACCGGCCACACAGTGTCCGGCGATGCGTCCCACGTAGATCTTCGGGGACCGGCCGAAGCGGCTGAACAGGTCGGCGGCGTCAACCTTCGCTTTCGGCCTTCCATCCGCGGACCGTTCGGCCAGGTCGGCGCCTGCGCAGAACACGCGGCCACTGTTCGTGAGCACGACTACGCGCACCGCAGGGTCTGCATCGGCTGCGTCCAGTGCTGTGACCAGCTCGCCCACCAACGCCGAGCTGAGGGCGTTGCGATTCTCCTCATCGGCAAGGGTGACGGTGAGGACGCCGCTGTCGAGGTGGGTTTCCACGAGTGCCATCAGAAGCTCCCCGGTCCGGGTCCGTCGGTGGGTGGGCCGGCGAAGGCCTGCGCCCGGACCAGCCAGTCGCGGGCCATGTCACCGTCCACCTCCAGCCCGGTGTCGTCCACGTGGCGGCGCTGGGTCACCACGAGGCAGAAGTCCTCGGCCGGGCCGCGGACGGAGTCGGCGACATCACCGGGGCCCCACGTCCATACTTCTCCGGAGGGCGCTTCGAGGGCTACGTGGACCTCACCTACCGGTGCCTCCATCCTCCGGTTGACGTACGACCAGGCGCGGGTGATCACTCCCAGCTGGGCGACGTGGCGAAGGCGGTCGGTGGGGGGGCGGTCACCGCCGACGGTGTCCACGATGTCCTGCCCGTGCGCCCATGTCTCCATGAGGCGGGCGGTCAGGAACGACCGGGCTCCCATGGAGGGCCCATACCAGGCCACCCTGTCATCGTTGGAAAGCGTGGCCGCCGCACCGGCCAGACGGGAGCGGCCCGAGCGCCAGGCGTCCAGCAGTTCCTCCGGTGCAAGGGCCCGGTAGGCGCCCAGGATCAGGTCGTCCACAGCGTCGTCGACTCCACGGGCAACGGCCATGAGGTCGCCGATCGATGCCCTAAATGCCTCGGGGTCGGTGATGGCGGTGGCGGCCGCCTCATCGAAGTAGGTCAGGTGGGCGATCTGGTCGGCCACCGTCCACCGGGGGCTGGGCGTGGCCGACGCCCACCCGGCATCGTCCAGGCCGGAGACGACGTCATCAAGGGCGTGCTCTTCGGCCGCCAGGTCGGCAGCCACCTCGTGGACGTGCATCGGTTCTCCGTTCGGGGCGCTCAGGCGCCAGTGGTGAGGCCACGCAGGATGACGTCGACCATGGAGTCGGCGGCCTCCTTCGGGGTCGAGTCGATCGTCTCGAGGTTCTCGGGCAGGGCAAACATGGCTCCCAGGCCGGCCACGACCCGGGCGACCGCCGCGGTGTCGGTGGGTGCGATGTCGCCACGTTCGACGGCCAGGTCCAGGAGTGCACGGGTGATCGCCACCAGGTAGTCGGAGTGGGCGGTGACCAGCCTGTGCGTGGCCGGCGTGGCGGCCTGGTCGCGGGCGAAGGTCGGCGTCGTGGCCGCCACCGCCTGGTTGGCGGCCGTCAGGTATGACCGGATGGCCACCAGCGGATCCAGATCGGGTTGGATCGCTGAGATGGCCCGTCGGCCGATTCGGCGCAGGTTCCGGTCGATGACCGTCAGCACCAGTTCGTCCCGGCTGGGGGCCAGGTCGTAGAGGGTGCGCAACGAGCAGCCGACGTTCGCGGCGATGTCGGCCATCGTGAGCTCTGCGAAGCCGTCGTCGAAGAGGGTGCCGAGCCGGTCCAGGACCTCGCGTTGGCGTTCGGTCAGCCGGGCCTCGTGGTCGCGTTCCAGCACGGGTCGGGGAGCGGGCACCGACCGGAGCCGGCGACCCAGCTCGGTGGATTCCAGCGTCGCCGCCTCGGTGGTCATGCGCCGGGCACCGGTGTGTCGATTCCCAGCAGCGACTCGGGCACGTCCACGACCCGGGCGCGGAGCCATTCACCCAGGCTCTTGGCCTGGCCGTCCTGGCGGGTGGAAGCGGCCACGCCCTCGCCCAGGAGGCCCCGCAGCATGAAGTTGAGCGACCGGATGGCCGGCAGGCGGTGCCGTTCGATCTGGAGTCCGGCGGCCTCCGGCAGGAGCTCCCGGAGGCGGTCGGTGGTCAGGTGGTCGTCCAGCCACGCCCACGCGGCGTCGCTGCGGACGAAGACCCCCAGGTTGGCGTCCCCGCCCTTGTCGCCGGAACGGGCGCCGGCGATCCGACCCAGTGGCACGGCGACCGTGGGTCCGGCGGGCACCGGTGCGCTGGGCCCGACGGCCGGGGTTACCTCTACAGCGGCTTCGGGGGCCACGGACTCCACGACCGTCCGGTCGCCGCCCAGGACCACCACGTGCTGGGGAACCAGGTGGGCGGGAACCAGGCCCGCCCTGTGTACGCCGAACGGGCGGGCGTTGCCGCTGCTCTTCACGGCGAAGAACCCGGGAATGCTGGCGAGGGCCAGCTCGGTCATGGCGTTGAAGATGCCCCGTCCGACCTTGCGCTCGTCGGAGTCCTTGACGGTCAGGCACCACTGAGCCACCGCCTCCTCGTTGGATGCCGGATCCGCCTTGTCGGTCCGTACCAGCCGTGACTCGACGGCATCGAAGTCGTCGGGGTCGTTCGGACAGGCGGTCCAGAAGGCTTCCTCCACGAGGGCGGCCTTGGCCTCCACGTCGAGGCCGGTGAGGGCCACCGAGAGGTCCGAGCGGTAGCCACCCAGTTCGTTCATGGAGACCTTCAGCGTCGAGGGGGGTGGTTCACCCTTCGTGGCGTGGATGCGTACCCGGTCGGGTGCCGCCTGCTCGAGTCGGATGGTGTCGAAGCGGGCGGTCACGTCGGGGCCGAGGTAGGCCGGCGAGCCGATCTCGTAGAGCAGTTGGGAGGTGACGGTCCCGACAGAGACCTCGCCGCCGGTTCGGTCGTGCTTGCCGATCACCGACGAGCCGTCGGCGGCGATCTCGGCCCACGGGAACCCGGGCCGGGCCAGTCCGGGCACCTCTGTGAAGAACGAGTAGTTGCCCCCGGTGGCCTGTGTGCCGCACTCGATGACGTGGCCGGCGACGACGGCTCCGGCGAGGGCGTCCCAGTCTTCGCGCTCCCATCCGTGGTGCCATGCCGCCGGCCCGCAGACGATGGCGGCATCGGTGGTCCTGCCGGTGACAACGATATCGGCACCCCGTTCGAGGGCGTCCACGATTCCCCAGCATCCGAGGTAGGCGTTGGCGCTGACGAAGCGGCCCGGGTCGGCCAGCGGCTCGCCGGTGGCCATGTCGGGCAGGTCCACTCCGGCTGCCAGCAGGTCGTCCAGTCTGGGTATCAGGTCGTCGCCGTTGACGTAGGCGATGGTCGGGGACAGGCCGAGCCTGGCGGCGACCTCGGCTACGGCCTCGGCACAGTGGTCGGGGTCCAGCCCGCCGGCGTTCGAGATGACCCTGATGCCCCGGTCCAAACAGGTGCCCATGACCTGTTCCATCTGGGTCACGAAGGTACGGGCGTACCCACCGCCCGGGCGCTTGGCCCGGGTGCGGGCCAGGATCAGCATCGTCAGCTCGGCCAGCCAGTCTCCTGTGAGCACGTCGATCGGACCACCGTCGACCATCTCCCGGGCGGCCGACAGGCGGTCGCCGTAGAAGCCGGAGCAGTTGGCGATGCGGATCGGGTCGGCCACGTCAGTCGCCCTGGCCCTCGACCTCGTCCGGTTCGATCACGAGCAGCACGGCACCGTTCTCGACCTGACCCCCGACTGTCACCCGCACCTCGGTCACAGTGCCATCGAACGGGGCTGTCATGTGGTGCTCCATCTTCATGGCCTCCAGCAGCAGCATCGTCTGTCCGGCGGTGACAGTGTCTCCGACGGCGGCACGGATCTCGAGGACCCGCCCGGGCATGGGCGCGACCAGCCCGCCGCTGGGCGCTTCGGTCCCAGGCACGGTGAAGTGGGGGACCACCCGGAAGGAGGTGGTGGTGCCTGCTCCGGTGAGGTGGAGGTGGTCGCCAGCCGGATCCCCGGCGAGCGTGATCCGGACCGTTCGACGGACGCCGTCCACCTCCACGTCCAGGTCGTCGGGCGACCAGCGGTGAACCACGGCGAGGTGGTCCCCGTCAACTGTGAAGGACCCGTCCCGCTGGGAGCGGTAGCTGACGTCGTGCTCCACATCGCCGACGGCGAGGATGACCTGCTGTGCCGGCATCCGGGCGCTGCGCCAGCCGCTGGGGATGCGGTCCAGGACCCGGGCTGCAGAGCGGTTGTGGCCCTGCAGCCACATGGCGGCGGCGATCGCCAACTGCCGGGTCGTGATGGTGCTGAGGGTGGACCCGGTGGCGGGAGCGTGGCGCTTGATGAAGTCGGTGGTGGTGTCGCCGGCCAGGAAGGCCTCGTGGCGGAGCGTGGCCACGAGGAAGTCCCGGTTGGTGGTCACGCCGCCAAGGTGCATGCGTTCCAGAGCCAGGGCCAGGCGACCCGCCGCTTCCGAGCGTGTCGGACCGTGGGCGACCACCTTGGCCAGCATGGGGTCGAAGTCGACGCCCACGTGGCTGCCCTCCTCGACGCCTGTGTCCCACCTGACCGCAGGTTCGTCGGCAGGGCGCCAGGCGACCAGCGTGCCGGTGGCGGGGAGGAACCCGGCCGCCGGGTCCTCGGCGTAGAGGCGGGCCTCGACGGCGTGTCCGTCGAAGCTGATGTCGTCCTGGCCGTAACCCAACGGCTCACCGGCGGCGACGCGCAGTTGCTCGCGCACCAGGTCGATTCCGGTCACCTCTTCGGTGACGGGGTGTTCGACCTGGAGTCGGGTGTTCACCTCCAGGAAGAAGAACTCTCCCGTGGTCTCGTCCACCAGGAACTCGACAGTTCCCGTTGACCTGTAGCCGATGCCGCGGGCCAGCTTCAGGGCGGACTCGCCCATGGCGTCACGCTGGTCGGCGCTGAGGATGGCGGCCGGCGACTCCTCGATGATCTTCTGGTGGCGACGCTGGATCGAGCACTCCCGCTCGCCCAGGTGGACCAGGCCCCCATGGGCGTCGCCCAGGATCTGGATCTCGATGTGGCGGGAGCGGGCCACGTAGCGCTCCAGGAACACCCGGTCGTCCCCGAACGAACTGGCTGCCTCCCGCTGGGCGGTGGCCACCGCCTCTGCCAGGTCCTCGGGGCGCTCCACCAGGTGCATGCCCTTGCCACCGCCGCCTGCCGCCGCCTTGACCAGGATCGGGTAGCCGACCTCGTCGTCGGCCGTCGGGGCATCCGACGAGGAGAGTGTGGGCACGCCGGCGGCCACTGCGGCCTCCTTGGCGGTCAGCTTGTCGCCCATCGACGAGATGACCTCCGGCGACGGACCCACCCAGATGATGCCGGCGGCCTCCACGGCAGCGGCGAACCCGGCGTTCTCGGCCAGGAAGCCGTAGCCCGGATGGATGGCGTCCGAACCGGTGGACAGCGCAGCGGCGATTATCGCCTCGCCGTCTAGGTAGCCGCCGGCGAGTCGTACGGCCTCGTCGGCCTCGGTCACGAACGGGGCGTCGGCGTCGGCGTCCACGAAGACGGCGACGCAGCGCATGCCCATGGAACGTGCAGTGCGGAAGACCCGTCGGGCGATCTCGCCCCGGTTGGCGACCAGGATCGAACTGAGGGGGGAGGTGGTGCTCACAGCCGGAACACCCCGTACTTCTCAGCACCCTCGATCGGCGCCGTCCTCACCACCGAGAGGCAGAGTCCGAGCACCGTCCGGGTGTCGCGTGGGTCGATGATGCCGTCATCGCTGACGGTGCCGGTGGCCTCCAGGGCGAGCGAACCCTTCTCCTGAGCGGCCTCGACCTGGCGGACGATCTCGGCGTCCTCCTCCTCGTCGAAGTCCAGTCCCTTCCGGGCCGCCTGGCCCCGTCGCACGAGGGACATCACGCCGGCGATCTGCTTGGGGCCCATCACGGCGATCTTGGCCATCGGCCACAGGAAGGTGAACCGGTTCTCGTAGCCCCGTCCCGACATGGCGTACGTGCCCGCCCCGTACGAGGAGCCGATGATGACCGTCAGGTGGGGCACGGTGGAGTTGGTCAGGGCGTTGATCATCTGGGAGCCCTTCTTGATGATCCCGGCCTCCTCGAACTCTTTTCCGACGATAAAGCCGGTGATGTTCTGGAGGAAGACCATCGGGGTGTCCTGGCGGTTACAGAGCTGGATGAAGTGGGCGGCCTTCTCGGCGGCCTCCGGGTAGATCACGCCGTTGTTTCCGAGGATTCCGACCGGGTAGCCGTGGATGGTGGCGAAGCCACAGATCAGGGTCGGGCCGTAGCGGGGCTTGAACTCCTCAAACCGCGAGCCGTCCACCACCCGACTGATGATCTCCTTCACGTCGACCGGCTGTCGGAGGTCCCTGCTGACAAGGCCCATGAGGCCCTCGGGATCATGCACGGGCTCGTCTGCCACGTACGACGGTTCGGGACCGGCCTTGTGCCAGTCGAGGTGGGAGACCACCTCGCGGCACATTCGCAGGGCGTCCATCTCGTCCTCGGCCAGGTAGTCCGCCAGCCCGGACTTGTCGGCGTGCATCTCGCCGCCGCCCAGGGACTCGTCGTCGGAGTCCTCGCCGGTAGCCATCTTCACCAGGGGTGGTCCGGCCAGGAACACCTTGGACTGCTCCTTGATGAAGATGTTGTAGTCGGACATTCCCGGTTGGTAGGCGCCGCCGGCCGTGGACGAGCCGAAGACCACGCAGACGGTGGGGATGCCCAGCTTGGAGAGCTCGATCATCTCGTAGAAGAAGCGGCCGGTCTCGGCGAAGTGCTCCGTCCTGGCCCGGCGTCGGGTTCCCCCCCCGTCCCCGGTCTGGACCCGCAGGTCGGCACCGGCGGACTCCACGAAGCTCACGTAGGGCATCCGGTTGTGGCGGGCGATCTCAAGTGCCCGCATCCACTTCTTGGCCATGTACGGGGTCATGGCGCCGCCCAGCACGGTGGGGTCGTTACCGACGATCACGCACTCCACGCCGGCGATCACGCCGATGCCGACCACGAAGCCGCCGCCCACCGTGTAGGAGGAGTCGTATCCGGCCAGGGGGCTGATCTCCAGGAACGGGCTGTCGGGGTCCAGGACGTGGCCGATGCGTTCACGGATCGGCATCTTGTCCCGGGAGCGCATGCGGTCCATGGCCTCGGGGCCGCCGCCGGCCTCGGCCTCGTCCAGTAGCTCGTCGATGACCTCCAGGTGCTCGAGCATGTCGGCCCGGTTCCGGGCGAACGCCTCGGCGCCGGTGTCGAGGCTGGACGGCAGGGGAGGGGCGAGGAGCTGCTGGAGCACGGTCCCTACCCTAGAGGAGTAAGAAATAACATGCAAGATTACCGAACAAGTTACCGCTGTGTCTGTGTGAGAGGCTCTACCCATGGACCCTGCGGGAATCGGACCGGTCCTCGACGCCGGAGTGTTGGCCGACCTCTCGACCGGCCGTGGCGACACGGTCGTCTGTGACGTGCGGTGGTACCTGGACGGGCGGTCCGGGCTGGAGGCCTACGAGGCCGGCCACCTGCCCGGCGCTGTGTTCGTGGACCTGGACGAGCACCTCACGGCCAAACCCGGTCCAGATGTGGGTCGCCATCCGCTTCCCAGCGCCGAGGCGTTCGCCAGGTCCATGGGGGAGTTGGGGATCGCCCCCGACGAAACGGTGGTTGCCTACGACGACGCCGGCGGCATGAGCGCCGGTCGCCTGGTGTGGATGCTCCGTGTGCTGGGCCAGCATGCAGCGCTCCTGGATGGCGGAATCGGTGCCTGGGCCGGCCCACTGGAGTCCCGGACGCCGCGACGGGCACCCGTCGACGTCCCGGTCCGCCCGTGGCCGGAGCGGGCGTTCGTGGACATCGGCGAGGTCGCTGTCGGAGCCGCTGACAGCGTGCTTCTGGACGCCCGGGCACCGGAGCGGTACCGGGGCGAGGTGGAGCCCGTAGACCCCCGGGCCGGGCACGTGCCTGGTGCCCTCAACGCCCCGTTCGCCGCGAACCTTGTGGACGGTCGGTTCGGGCCAGCCGACGAACTGGCGGAGCGGTACCGGGCGCTCGGCGTGGAGGACGCAGCCGACGTGGTGGCCTACTGCGGTTCGGGCGTGAGCGCCTGCCATGACCTGCTGGCCATGGAGCACGCCGGGCTGGGCCGTGGACGCCTCTTCGTGGGGTCGTGGTCGCAGTGGAGCGCATCCGACCGACCGATCGCCACCGGCGGCCGGCCCGGCTGAACGGAGCCGTCAGGCGGCCATCTCCTACACTTCGCGCTCGTGACAGATCGCCAGTGGGGATTCCGGACCCGTGCACTCCACGCCGGTGGGCAGCCGGATCCGACCACCGGTGCCCGGGCGGTGCCCATCTACCAGTCGACCAGCTTCGTGTTCGACGACGTGGCCGATGCCGCCGACCTGTTCGCCCTCCAGAAGTACGGCACCATCTACACCCGCATCTCGAATCCTACGACAGCGGCGTTTGAGGAGCGCATGGCCAGCCTGGAGGGCGGCATCGGCGCCGTGGCTACCGCTTCGGGCCAGGCCGCCGAGTTCCTGACCGCCGTGGCACTGGCCGAGCAGGGCTGCAACCTCGTGTCCTCCTCGGCGCTCTACGGCGGCACCCACACCATGTTCGAGACCACGCTGGGCCGCTTCGGCATCGAGGCCCGCTTCGTGGACGGAGACGACCCCGAGGCGTTTGCCGCAGGCATCGACGCCGACACGCGTTTCCTCTACACCGAGGTCATCGGCAACCCGTCGGGGGCCGTTGCCGACCTGGTTGCCCTCGCCGACGTGGCCCACGCCCACGACCTGCCCCTGGTGGTGGACTCCACCTTCGCCACGCCGTACCTGTGCAGGCCACTGGAGCACGGGGCCGACATCGTGGTGCACTCGGCCACCAAGTTCATCGGCGGGCACGGCACGTCCATCGGCGGCGTCGTTGTGGAGTCCGGGCGGTTCGACTGGGGGAGCGGTCGCTTCCCGCAGATGACCGAACCGAACGCCGGTTACAACGGGCTGCGGTTCTGGGAGAACTTCGGAGAGCTTGCGTTCTGCACGAAGCTGCGGGCCGAACAGCTCCGGGACGTGGGAGCCTCGCTGTCGCCCTTCAACGCCTTCCTGCTGCTGCAGGGCCTCGAGACCCTGCCCCAGCGAATGGAGGAACACGTCGCCAACGCCAGCGCGGTGGCCGGGTTCCTGGAGGGGCATCCGGCGGTCGGATGGGTGGCCTACGCGGGGTTGGAGTCGTCGCCCTACCGGGCGCTGGCCGATCGCTACCTCCCGAAGGGACCGGGCGCCGTGTTCACCTTCGGCGTGGATGGTGGTCGGGAGGCAGGTGCGGCGTTCATCGAGCGACTCCAGATGGTCAGCCACCTCGCCAACGTCGGCGATGCCCGCACGCTCGTCATCCACCCAGCGTCGACGACCCACCAGCAGCTCTCGGCCGAGGCGATGGCCGCCGGCGGGGTGAGCCCCGACATGGTTCGGCTCTCGATCGGCCTCGAGGACCTGGACGACATCCTCTGGGACCTTGACCAGGCTCTTACAGGAGGCGCCCGGTGAGCGACGGGCATGAACCGGTCGGGGACTGGACCGAACCATCGGCGAACGAGCGTCGACGGCTCCTGGCCAGAATGCGCACGATCGCCATGGTCGGCGTCTCAGCCAACCCGGCGCGGCCGTCCAACTTCGTCGCCACCTACCTGCGGGGCACCGACTATGAGGTGTTCTTCGTCAACCCGATGGCCGATGAGGTCCTGGAGCGACCGTGCGTCCCGACGTTGGCCGACCTGCCGGTGGTCCCGGATTGCGTGAACGTGTTCCGGAAGCTGGCCGACGTGCCGACGGTCGCAGACGAGGCGGTGGCCGTGGGTGCCAGAGTGTTCTGGACGCAGTTCGGGCTCTGGAGCCCTGAGGCGGCCCGCACGGTTCTGCACGCGGGAATGGACCTGGTAATGGACCGGTGTCTGAAAGTGGAGCACGCCCGGTTCAACGGCGGCCTGCACCTGGCCGGCTTCGATACCGGTGTGATCGACTCCCGGCGCCGCTGACCGTCGGGTCAGCGGGGTTCGCAGATGACCAGCGGGATGTCCCGGTCGGTCTTCAGCTGGTAGTTGGCGTAGTCCGGCCAGGCCATCACGGCTGCCGGCCAACGTTCGGCCTTCTCGTCCGGTGTGGCGGTCCGGGCCACCAGGTGGTGCACATCTGACCGGTCCTGGATGGTGACCTCGGGATTCGCCTGCAGGTTCAGGTACCAGACCGGGTTCAGCGGAGCACCGCCGAGGGACGCCACGACCAGGTAGTTGCTGCCGTCGTGGACCCGTATCAGGGGGGTCCGGCGGAGGCTCCCGGACTTCCGCCCGGTGGTTGTGAGGATGATGCACTGGGCCCCGTTGAAGTCGAAGCCGTCGGTCCCGTCGGTGGCCAGGTAGCGCTCCACGTGGTCGGCTACGGGTTCCCAGGGGCTGGGTTCGTACTCTGCGTCGGTCATGGGCCCGACCCTAGGACCGGGCCATCGCCTGCCACGATCCGGGCCTGGATCAGGCCGGTACCAGGTCCAGTGCCCGACCGAGGGTGTCCAGTCGATCCTCAAGCGTGGCGCCGGCCGGGTAGAGGCGTACGTGGGTTATTCCCACGTCGGCCCAGGCCCTGAGGCGGTCGGCCACCTGTGACTCGGTGCCGAGCAGCGTGGTTGCGAGCACCATCTCGTCCGGGATGGCCGCAGCGGCGTCGTCCCTGCGACCGGCCAACCAGAGGGCCTGGGACTCGGCAGCCACCTCGGCGTAGCCCTGACGGGCGTAGGCCTCGTTGTAGAAGTTGGTGGTCGCCGATCCCATGCCTCCGAGGCTGAAGGCGAGGCCGGCCTTTCGACTCTGGACCATCGCGTCCAGCTCGGCCTCGTCCCTGGCGAAGGCGACCTCGGCGCCCTGGCAGAGGTCCAGGTCGGCCAGGGTCCGACCCGTCCTGGCGGCACCTCTGGCAAGGGCATCCATCGAGGACCGTGCGCCCTCGGGAACGAAGCTGGTTCCCAGCCAACCATCGGCCACCTCTCCGGTGAGGTCGAGCATGCGTGGGGACAGCGAGGCGATGTAGATGGCCAGCGGTTCGTCTGCCTGCCCGAGCGAGAGTCGCAGGGCCTTGCCCTCGCCCCCGGGAAGGGGCAGCCGCACCTGTTCGCCCTCCAGAACCAGCCGCTCGCCGGCCTCGGCGAGGCGGACCACCTGGATGGTCTCGCGCATGCGGGTGAGCGGCCGGGCGAAGGGCACGCCGTGGAGTCCCTCGATCACCTGGGGGCCGGACGCCCCGAGCCCCAGGACGAATCGACCGCCGGTGATCCGCTGCAGCGTGAGGGCGGTCATGGCGGTGTTGGCGGCGGAGCGCGCCCCGACCTGAAACACGCCGGACCCGAAGACCATCCGGTTGGTGTGCTGCGAGAGGGCGGCGATGGGGGTTGCGGCGTCGCCTCCCCAGGCTTCGGCCACCCAGCAGTGGTCGACGCCGAGTCGCTCGGCCTCGGTCACGTAGGAGACCAGATCCGACCACGGCTCGGTACCGACTGCCAACTGGATCGCCGTACGCATGCCGACCAGCTTTCCCGAGAGTCCCACTATGGCACCAGTACGGCGTGCACGGGCGGTGGCTCCGACCCCTCGCCGGCCATGACTGCCAGCAGGGCTCCGTCAGCGGCGGGTCCCGGAACTTCGATCTGCCTGAACTCGAGGGAGCGCGGCCCGGTGAACACGAGCGCCCTGGCAGCGTCCGGCCGTCCGGTCATGTCCGCTTCTCCACGAATGCGTAGCGTACGCACCGACCTGACCATGGGGGAGAGGACCGACCATGGGTGAGCACCCCCGGCACGCCACCAGTGACCAGATCCCACGCCTGGACTTCGAAGAGGCCCGTCGTCGTGCCGAGGATGTGGGCATTCCCGGGTACATGGCCGAACTGAACGTCTTCAGGACCCAGTTCCATAACCCCGGTGTGGCCGCGGCGGTCAAAGGCATGCTCAACCAGTTGCTCTGGAAGGGCACGCTCAACGCCCACTTATTCCCCAGCCTGGAGGTTCTGCTGGAGGACGGCGTGGAACCCTGGCCGCCCGATGGCCGCACACCCGACAGCCCCACGGAGGAGACCTGATGACCGCTCCCGACCTGGAGATCCGCAACCCGAAGTTCATCGACCACATGGTCGGCCACAGGTCCGATTCCGGTATCGACGGCTTCCTGGGCGCCAAGGTTGTGGAGATGGAGGCCGGCCGCCTGGTCGTGGAGTTCGCCGTCGGCGACGAGCACCTCACCTTCATCGGCAACATGCACGGCGGCTGCCTGGCCGCCCTGTGCGACCACTGTCTGGGAGTGGTGCTGTACCCGGTGATGCCTCCCGGTTCGTGGGCGGCCACGACCGAGTTCAAGGTCAACTACCTACGCCCTGTCAGCGGGGGGACCTGCCGGGCGACGGCCGTCATCGAGTCGATGACGAAGAGGTCGGCGGTGGTGACCATCCGGGTGGAGAACGAGGGGCGTCTGGCGGCAATTGCACAGGGAACCTGCACGGTGAAGCTGGTCGAGGAGAAGGTCGGCTGACTGCTACCTCAACGCCTTCCAGCACAGCGACTACTCAATGGGCCACTCCACGTCGCCGCTACCATTGGCCCCACTTCCGCTCCGGTGGGAGAGACGCACCGGTGCCCGAGCGGACCAAGGGAACGGCCTGCAAAGCCGTAAAGCCGCGGGTTCAAATCCCGCCCGGTGCTCGACGAATCGGGCGATCCGCAACCGCGGGTCGGGGCGGCCGATGAGCATCGGGGGAACCCCATGAGCAGCGAGGGACCGGCAAACGGACCAGCGGACGACGACGGCAGGTCAGCGCTGCCCCACACGCCGCCGTTCGGCATCAGGGCAGTACATCCGGGCGACGAGCCGCCGGTGGCACCTCCGGGTGACCAGGTGGCACCGGGCCCCCGGGACCGGCCGGCCGGCAACGGTCTGGCAGCCATGGCGTCCACTATCGGGGTCGTGCTGGCCATCATGGGCACCTTCCTGCCGTGGATAGTGGTGGATCATGTGGACAGCGGGGTGGAGCGCCTGATTGGTTGGGACCTGGCGTTCGACGCCGTGGTCGTCCTGGCCACCGGCCTGGTGGCTGCAGGCGTGGCGGGGGCGCTCTGGATCGGCCACCGCGGTCTCCCCCACAAGCTCCTCCTCCTGGCCACGGGTGGCGTGCTGCTCGTGGTGACCGGAATCGAGATATCCGACATCCGGGCCGTAGATGCCGCCACCACCCTGGACAGGTCGATCGGATCCGGCCTCCCGGTGGTTGCCCTCGGCGGGGTATTCCTGTTGGGAGGCGCCCTACTGGACCGGGGCAGGTGGGCCTTCGGCGAGGACTGACCGGTGGCCCTCGGGTCCGCTGACGGGTGTGCCGATCCGGGCCCACCGCTACGCTGTGTCGCTCCGGGGCCGTTAGCTCAGTTGGCTAGAGCACCTGCATGACGCGCAGGGGGTCGGGGGTTCGAGTCCCTCACGGCCCACCACGGTGACCAGCGGAAACGTTGGTCATTTCTGTGTTTTGGGTGGTGCCCGAAATGCCCCTGGTAGCCATTTTGGTAGCCAAACTGTGTTTTCACGGAACAGTGCCCATTTTCCAGATGACCCCCATCGCCTCTAAGAGGTGCTTCAGGAAACCGGCACTATCAGCCGGGTCCAGATCGCTGGTCTCTGGCGTCTCGTTCATGCGGTGATCATCTCATCA